>Ga0180301_10000102_pt1 | contig 58068 bp, 45 predicted proteins | sample GuaBasSediGuay16_FD_121797 | JGI IMG/M metagenome (GOLD analysis project Ga0180301, IMG submission 121797) | Subseafloor sediment microbial communities from Guaymas Basin, Gulf of California, Mexico - Guay16, Core 4569-2, 12-15 cm | ecosystem: Environmental > Aquatic > Marine > Hydrothermal...
GGCTCTTCTCCCGCAAAAGCTTCAGATTTTTCCTCGCCTGGGCGGCCATTAACTTGTTAAACATCAGCTCCCTCTCAGTGCCAAAAAGACCAAGTATGTTTAATCCGCCAGAGGCGGACGAGAGTTGTTTCCCGCCCCTCGTGGCGTTAAGAAAATTTTCGATTGATACCCCGTCCGCTTGCGGCGGGGTAGTTTAACCGGCAAAGCTGTCCCAGCCACAAGGTGGCACGGGTTCCAGTCTACCATCCGGGAGCTTGAGTTTTATACCTTCTGAGGCATCGATGATTCTTCCCACCTCGTTGAGGGGCACATCGCAAATGCTACTAACAGCCGTTCGGATGGAGTGGATGTTCCCGGGATCACATGTAATAATCAACTCATAGTCATCGCTTGCCCGGAACATGAAATCATAGGGGCTTTTTCCCAGCGATGCGGCCCCGCGGCGCAATTCATCGCTAACAGGAAGTTGTTCCTGGATCAGCAATGCTCCCACATTACTTCTCTCGCAAATGTGAGCCAGGTCTCCAAGCAAGCCGTCACTAATATCAATCATTGCATTAGCGCAACCCGTATCTGCAATTGCCTTTCCTTCCCTTGCTCGATGTCGTGGCCTGATGTATGACTGAACCAAGGGATGCTCTACAAGCTCTCCCCTCCCGTTACCTTTTAAAAGGAGTTCCAGCCCTGCAGCAGCCTGGCCCGGGTATCCGGTAACCAAGATAGCATCCCCTGCTCGTGCCGTGGAACGCCGCAGCACCCTGCCCTCCTCTACCTCCCCGATAAGAGTAATGTCTATGAAAGAGAAGTTCTCTGATCTTGTGATATTCCCTCCAATAACTCCCGCTCCAAAAGGGGAAAGCTCGACGAGAAAACCCCTGTACATTTCTTCTATGTGGTGCACGGGTGTGGTCGCTTTCAAACCAAGCGAGATGAGTGCGTAGAGAGGATGCCCTCCCATCGCGCCAATGTCACTAATATTAAGCACCATTGCCCTGCGACCCAAATCCTTTGGGCCGATGAACTCTGGAAAATAGTGAATTCCCTCGACCACTGAATCGCAGGTGACAAGTAGCTCATATCCCTGCCGAGGAACCAGCGATGCAGCATCATCCCCAATACCGAGCCTCAAACCCCGCACCCCGCGCTGACCTTTAAGTATGGACTCTATTGTGGTGATTAGTCCGAACTCCCCAATATCTTTGAGCGTCTTTTGCATGACGTCTTTTCTCCGAAGAGCTCGCTACCGCATCTTTGAGGATGCGCCGAACATCCCAGCTTAACCCTGGAGGACCATATGCTAAAAAGGAGGAGCAGACCCTCTACCCTGAAAGCACGGGACCCGCGGTGCTCAGAAAACAACAACCGCTTTGACAAAATTAGATTGCTGTTTCGAAAGGAATAACAGAATCATATTGAGATTTCAATATGCTTGTAATATTCTAGGTTGTAAATTGGTTTTCCTGAAATCATCCAAAGGACTGTTTCAACATGGAGAAACCTGCTGACAAGGAATTGCAGAGAGAAGTAGAGAAACTGAAAAAAGCAGCTGCCAAGCTCAAGGAAAGCGAAGCAGCTTTGAAGGAGAGTGAGAAAAGGCTTTCTCAGATTGTTCAGGGATTCTCTGTGGCTACTTTCGTTATTGATAAGAATCATATCATCACCCACTGCAACAGAGCCTTTGAAAATCTTACCGGCCTTTCAGCCAGGAAGCTTATTGGAACGCGAAACCACTGGAAAACTTTCTACCCTGAACGCCGGCCCGTTTTAGCAGATTTCATAGTGGATGAGGCACCTGAAGAAGAAATAGCAAAACACTACGGAGGCAAGTATCGCAGATCAACAATAGCACCGGGGGCATATGAGGCTGAAGATTTTTTTCCCACATTGGGTGAAAATGGAAAATGGATATTTTTTACGGCTTCACCCCTCATAGACGAGAATGGAAACATCACCGGGGCGATTGAAACCCTGCAAGATGTCACTGAACGAAAACAAGCGGAAGAAGACCTTCGACGCTCAGAGAGGCGTCTTAGGACATTTCTTGATGTTGAACCCTATCCAATCGTAGTTTTCACCCTTGACGGCAGAGTCGTGTACCTGAATCCTGCTTTCACCGAGACATTTGGGTGGACCTTCGAAGAACTGGAAGGGAAAAAGATCCCCTATGTCCCGCCCGGCCTGGAGCAGGAGACACAAGAAGGGCTTAAGGAGCTGTTCGAACAAAAAATTATTCTGCGTCACGAAACCCAAAGAATGACAAAAGATGGCCGCATCCTGGATGTAGTCATCCGGGCGGCAGTCTTCTCGGAGTTCGAGAAGGAGCCCACAGGTGAAATAGTTATTCTCAGGGATATAACGCAGGAAAAGAGAATGGCCCGGAATAACGAAGCAATGCTGCGAATCAGTATGGCTTTGCCTGAGCACCCCGACCTGGAAGACCTTTTGTACTATGTTAGCAACGAGGTCAAAATACTCCTGAATACCGAAGGGGCAATTGTAGTTCTTCTAGACCGTGAAAAGAACGAGCTCTTTATCCAGGGGGCAGCCTATGATGATGCCGACACCCAGAGCAGGGTCAAAGAAGCGCGGTTCTCAATGGATGAGCTTGTGGCAGGTAAAGTGATCAGGAGTGGGAAACCAATGATTGTTTCAGAGGCCTCTGACGACCTCCATCTTTATGAGGCCAGAGACAGAAAACTGGGCTACAAGACCAGGAATTTGTTGCTGGTTCCTCTAAAAAGCAGCGACAGAATTATTGGCGTTCTCTGCGCTATCAACAAGAAAGAAGGCAAGTTTGAGCAAGCTGACGTCGAGCTGCTCAGTATGACAGCCGGGACAGTAGCGCTCTCTATTGAAAATGCCAGGTTTTCTGAAGAGCTAAAAAAGGCTTACAGGAATAATGAAGCACTGCTTCGAATTAGTACCGCCTTGCCCAAGTACCCAGACCTTGAGGACTTGCTGGATTATGTAAATAGCGAGGTCAAGAGACTGCTTGACTCAGAAGGAGCTGTCTCCCTTTTGCTGGATGAGGAAAAAAGAGAGTTCTATGTTCTTGGCGCATCCTATGATGCTACAGACACCCAGCAAAGAGTAAAAGAAGTTCGCTTCTCAGTTGATCAACTGGCAGCCGGTAAAGTTGTTTCTACCGGCCGGTCAATGATTATCAATGATACCTCCAAGGAGCGGAAGCTCCACGAGGCCAGGGATAAAAGGCTGGGGTACAAAACAAGGAATTTGGTCCTGGTTCCCCTCAGAAGTCATGATCGGATTATTGGCGTGCTCTCAGCCATAAACAAGAAAACAGGCGACTTCGCACAATCAGACTTGGAATTGCTGGAAATGATTGCCGGCACTGTTGCCCTCTCTATTGAAAATGCCAGATTTTCTGAGGAGCTTAAGAAAGCCTACCGAGAAGTCACCAGTCTAAACAGGGCAAAAGACAAAGCTATCAATCATCTATCCCATGAGCTAAAAACGCCTGTTGCCATTCTTCTGAGTTCCCTGAACTTACTTGTTAAAAGACTGGAAGAACTGCCTGATAAAACATGGGAACCAACTGTTGAGAGGATAAAAAGAAACCTAAATCGCCTTCTGGATATTCAATATGAAGTGAACGATATTATGAAAGACGAACATTCAAAGGCATATGCAGTGTTTACCCTTCTGTTGGATGAGTGCAGTGATGAGCTGGAAAGCCTTCTGGCTGAGTATGCCGGCGAAGGAGAGGTTGTCCAAAAAATAAGAGCACGGATTGAAGAGCTTTTTGGCCCAAAGGAGGCTGTATCCAAAGAGATTCATATCAGCGAGGCTGTGAGAGAACGTCTCGCGGATCTCAAACCGAAATTTTCACACCGCGAAGTTGAGATAATTACTTATCTTAACCCCACACCTCCTATCTTCATTCCGCCAGAAGTCTTTGGGAAGGTGTTTGACGGCCTTGTGAAAAATGCGATTGAAAACACACCCGATGAAGGGAAAATTGAGATAGTAGTTGAAAGAAAAGGTCTCGGCTCCCTGTTAGTTGTCAGGGACTATGGAGTGGGAATTACGGAGGCTTTTCAGAGAAGAATCTTTGAAGGCTTTTTCTCAACCCAGGATACAATGGCCTATTCTTCCAAAAGACCTTTTGACTTCAATGCCGGGGGGAAAGGAGCGGATTTATTACGCATGAAGATCTTCTCTGAGCGTTACCACTTTGAAATACAAATGGAGTCCACAAGGTGTCGCTATATACCTAAAGAAAGTGACATATGCGCCGGGCGCATCAGCGAGTGCGAGTTCTGTTCCTCTAAGCAGGATTGTTATGCCTCAGGAGGGACAACTTTTTCTCTTTATTTTCCTCCAGCGCAGAAAGCAAAGCCTGACCAGTCATCCTGAAGTTAACGTGCTGGTTTGAATTTCACATCTCTCTAATTTTGGCAAGGACAAACTGCTTGAATTCCCCCATATCCGGATTGCCTGGTTTAATTTCTTGAAGCGGAATCTCAGCCCTGGCAGCGCTTTTGTGCCCGCCTGCCGAGCCCCATTTCCCAAAAAGCTTTTGTGCCGTCCTGCCGGCATCAAGGCGAAATCCTGCATTCCTGAAAACAACAATCAATTTCTGGCCATACACCCCCGATACAATGCACCAGGTGGCCTCTGCCATTTTCAGGAAAAAATCTGCTATTATCACGAGCACGTCAGGATCATTCACTTTCCCCATATGAATAAAAGCCTTGTCTTTAACAAAAACAAGGTCTTCCAGAGCTTTTCTGAAGTTTTCAAGTGATTTCTTGCTCATTTCCGAGGACTCTATCTTTTTTATGATATTTATATTTGCGAATTGGTACAGATACCTGAATGCATTAATGTCATTGGGCGTGGAGGCCCTTACGAAATTGTCGGTATCAGTTTTAATGCCATAAAACAGCGCCGTGGCAAGCCTCGGTGAAGGCTTCACTTTAGCAGCTCTGAGGTACTCTGTCATGATGGTTGAATTTGCCCCATAGTTTTCCCTAATATCCACAAACTGAGCGCTGGATCCCGAGAGAACAGGATGATGATCAATAATAATATCAAATCTGAATTTGCTAAGCTGGTCGTAGTGTTGAGGCTGGGAATCCAAGATTGCCCACCGGCTGATTTCCGCACTATTGAGCTTTCGTATGTGCTGTTGTTTTATTTTCAGGAGTTTGATCATCGCCAGGTTGTCTTTTCTTTTTATAACATTTATATGAAAAACAAGAGTTTTCTTAACTCTTCTCCAAAAGAGCCTGTTCAGTGCCAGCGCGCTTGCCATTGAATCAGGATCCGCATTGATAATAATCCCGACTGTGTCTTCAGGAGTCACCACTTCCAGTAACCGTTTGTATTTTTCCAAGGATGATGTTGACCTTGGGAAAGGGCGCTCCATTAAGGTCTCTGTTCTGTTCTGTTCCATTTTTTCCCCCGGCTCCCGGGATCTGGTTTACTCAAGTTTCTCCCGTGCCATCAGGCTCGTGAGCTTTCTGAATTCGAATAAATTACTCCATGAACATTTAAAATTCAATCGTAAATAGACCTTAAGGTACTTCAGTACAGAGGCCCCCTCTCGAGGGCAGGCAGCTCGCTGGTGCTGACTCCGTTGTGAACCAGCGCAAAGGCCGGAGTTTGACACTCCCGATTATTTGATGTAGATAAGAAAAAAGCCGACCGGTGAATACTCTATCCCTTGGGCGCAGTTTTCCAGGAATCGGCATAAGGGTTTCCGTAATAAGACCATGAAAAGGTATATCCTCTCCCCTTTGTGTTCTGCCTTGATAATTCCAGGTCTTGGGCAAATCCTTAACCACAATCTGAAGAAAGGAATTATCCTTCTTACTCTAGTTTTCCTTCTCTTTCTCGGGAGTGCGATAAAAGTAGCTTTACTTGTGAAAAAAATAATTAATCAACCAGGAATTCCATCTGGAGGTGAGGAGTTTTTTGTTGAAAGACTTCGTGCAGAAACTTTTTCCTCACTCAGGTATATTATTTTCGCATTTTTAGCACTCTGGCTCTATTCCGTAGTTGATGCATTCCTGACAGGCAAGAAAATGGAGAGCCAGAAGAGAGGTGATTCTCCTTGAGATCCTATTTAGTGGATGAAGTATCTGGTTCAGATATCAGAAAGGCATGCGAATTTCTGAATCGAAATGCCATCAGGTCTGACATTGAAGACGTTTTCTGGGTTCCCCTGCCGGAGAGCCTCCTCAGCATCGCTCAAGTACAGCACCCCCATTGCGCACCCCATGTTTTTGCCATAGAGTTGGGCGACACGTGGATCAAAGTGGAATTCTTTGTAAGAAGCCTTGCCAGCCTCAGGTGTGAATGCCAGTCTTACACTACCCCGGAACAAATGCAATTCATAATAGAGTTTCTACACCATATGCTTTCCGAGCTTGACATAGAAACTTGACTTTTCTCAGCTCTCGAAAAGTTCCTTTCTTATTTCATCTTTGATTACCATGGATGCTGCCTTGTCTCCGAAAATTCCCACCCTGATCACAACTTCCGTCTGCTCAGAGCTCTTGTATTTGAGTGAAATATGCACTTGCTTGTTATCTGCCGTTCTAGCCTTAATTTTCCCTTTCGTCAGATCATGCTTCTTGCTCTCGATTTGCAAGTTCATTTTATCCAGCGCTCTTAGCGTGGCATCCCATGTATCCATGTAGGGAGCCTGATAGATCACGGTAAGGGAACCTTTGTAGAACTTGTATCCCCCTACGCCTGCCGCTGTTCCAGCACTAAAGAACACCAGTGAGCTGCATGCGCTAAAACAAAAGATCAACACAAAAGGTAGCAGGTATTTAATCCTCATAAGCTCTTATCTCCTTTCTGAAAATTCGCTGAATAGTAAATTCGCCCTCCCCCGGAGAAGTTAGCCGGGAACGGGAAATGCTTTCAATGAATCAAAAAGCTTTAATCCAGCAGAAACCGTACGGAAAAAACAGGCCTTTCCTCGTATCTCATAATGATTGCGTGAAGCAATGTCAATAGAATCTCGAACGCTCTATTCAAGTAATCTCACCCTAACGAAACCAACACTTTTTACAAGTCGCTCCATCGACACCTCAGCTCTTACGATGAACTTAGCTGAGCAGCTTCACGCTGAGCTCAAAGCAAAGGTTTCACAGGAACCAATAATTTGGCGCTGAATCATACAAAAATACAACGAGTTTGACTTAGATGCCTTTATCTGCTAATCAAACCAGCGTATTTTATTTTGGAGGCCACGTTTATGGACTATAAGAAAACCTTAAACCTTCCCAAAACCGATTTTCCCATGAAAGCAAACTTGGTCCGTAAAGAGCCAGAGATAATCGAAAGATGGGACAGGGAAAAGCTTTATTATGAAATACGCGAAGCCTCAAGAGGCAGAAAGACGTACATGCTGCATGATGGTCCGCCTTACGCCAACGGGCATATACATATGGGCACTGCCTTCAACAAGATATTGAAAGATATCATAATAAAATCCAGGCAGATGGCAGGTTTTGATGCGCCTTATGTGCCGGGATGGGATTGCCACGGGCTTCCCATTGAGCACAAGGTGGACACTGAACTTGGGGAAAAAAAGAGCCGGATGTCACTTGTGGAAATCAGGCAATACTGCCGAAGGTATGCTGAAAAATATATTGAAATTCAGAGGGCAGAGTTCAAACGCCTCGGTGTTTTCGGGGAGTGGGAAAACCCATACCTAACTATGGCTTTTCCTTATGAAGCTACAATCGTCAGGGAGCTGGGAAAATTTGCCATAAACGGTAGCCTTTACAAAAGCAAAAAGCCAATCTACTGGTGCACTTCCTGTCACACGGCCCTTGCTGAGGCTGAGGTCGAATACAGGGAACATTCATCCCCTTCTATTTTCGTTAAGTTCCCGATGATCTCGAACCTGAGCAAAAAATTCACTGCCCTTCGGGGGAAGAAAGTTTCCGTTATCATCTGGACAACAACTCCGTGGACCATCCCGGCGAATCTGGCAATAGCTCTTCACCCTGATTTCGATTATGTGGCTGCAGACGTAGGAAATGGGGAAGTCTTCATCCTGGCCAAGGGCCTGGTTGACATTTGTATGGACACCTTCGGCATAGACTCTTACCAGATTCTAGCAGAGTTCAAGGCTTCCTCAATTGAAGGCTTGAAGGCAAGACATCCCCTTTATAACAGGGAATCCTTGATAGTTCTTGCGCCTTACGTGACTCTCGAGGCAGGCACGGGCTGCGTACATACGGCACCCGGGCACGGCCGAGAAGACTATGAGACGGGTTTAGAGTATGGCCTTGATGTTTACTCCCCGGTCGACGATGCAGGTCATTTTACCGAGGATGTCGAGTTTTTTGCTGGCCTGGAAGTATTTGAAGCGAACAAGGTGATCAATACAAAGCTGGCTGAGGCAGGAGTACTTTTGAAAGAGACAGAGATTTCGCATGAATACCCCCATTGCTGGCGGTGCAAGAACCCTGTAATATTCAGATCAACGGAGCAGTGGTTCATATCCATGGACAAAACTGATCTCAGAAACAAGGCCCTTAAGGCAATTAAGGAAGTATCTTGGATACCTGATTGGGGCCAGGAGCGTATTTTCAGCCTAATCCAGAATCGTCCGGATTGGTGCATCTCTCGCCAGAGAGCCTGGGGAGTTCCTATCACAGTTTTTTATTGCCTTGATTGTGGAAAAGTAATTATGTCGGAGGAAACCTTCGATCACGTAAGCAACATGGTCGAGCAGGCAGGAGCCGATATCTGGTTTCAACACACTGAAAAAGAGCTTCTCCCTCCTGGCACAAAGTGCCCTGAATGTGGTTCTACACGATTCAAGAAAGAGACAGATATACTGGATGTGTGGTTTGATTCAGGGGTGAGCTATGCGGCAGTCATGGAAGCAAGAGATTACCTTGATAGCCCCGCGGATCTATATCTTGAAGGAAGCGATCAGCACAGGGGGTGGTTTCATAGCTCGCTCTTGTGTTCTGTAGGTACCAGAGGAAGGGCTCCATACCGAAGCGTACTGACCCATGGGTTTGTAGTTGATGGAACCGGGAAGGCAATGCATAAATCCGCCGGGAACGTGATCTCTCCTGAGGAACTGATCAAAAATTATGGAGCCGAAATTATCAGGCTTTGGGTGGCAGGGGAAGATTACAGGGATAATATTAGGCTCTCGGAGGAAATATTACAGCGTTTGACCGAAGCCTATCGCAGGATTCGAAACACATGTCGGTTTATTCTTGGGAACCTATATGATTTCGATTCATCAAAAGAGAGCGTTGCTTATGAGCAAATGGAAGAACTCGACAGGTGGGCGCTTAACCGACTGCAAGAAATAAACAAACGCATTGTTGAAGCTTACGACCGATTCGAGTTCCATACTGTCTTCCACTCTCTTCACAACTTCTGCGTACTTGATCTGTCTTCCTTTTACCTCGATATTATCAAGGATCGGCTCTATGTTTCACCAGCCAAGTCTATACCAAGGCGTTCAGCTCAGACTGCCATGAGCGAGATCCTGGAAGTTCTGGTCAGGTTAATGGCTCCAATCCTTTCCTTCACGGCCGAAGAAATATGGTGGCACCTAAAACCCGATGAGCGAGCGATGAGTGTGCACCTTGAACTTTTCCCGCCCCCAAAAGAGGAATACATTGATCAGGGGCTCGCCGTGCGCTGGGGCACGGTGTTGCGGGTCAGGAGAGCGGTCACCAAGGCACTTGAGATAGCGAGAAAAGAAAAGAAAATTGGCCACTCACTGGATGCTTCCGTGACTCTTGGGCTTCCTGATCCCCTAATGGAGGAACTCAAACCATACCGAGACGACCTTAGGACAATATTCATAGTCTCGTCAGTGGAAGTGTTGCCGTCTGGTAAACTTGAAGGAGGCTATGAGAGCTCAGAGATCGACCAGTTGAAAATTAGGGTGGAGCCGAGCAAAGATAAGAAATGCGAGCGCTGCTGGGTGCACGATCCCACGGTAGGTGAAAACAGCGAGCATCCCACGGTATGCAAGAGGTGCCTGGATGCGTTGGTGGATATGGGGTATGTTAGAAGTTGAAGACATTTTCGTCATTACTCATTTTGCCGGTTGCATTCATCATAGCACTGGACCAAATTAGCAAGTTCCTGGTGGCCAATACCGTCGGCGTTCATCAAAAGATTAACGTGATCGGGGGATTCCTTAACATAGTCCATGTAAGAAACCGGGGCATGGCATTTGGCTTGCTCAACAGGCCAGGGGCAGAAGCAGGTTCTTATTTCTTGATTCTGGCGACTCTCATTGCAGTTGCACTGATGTTGTTCTGGTTTGTCAGGCTCAGGAATGCAGACAGCAAAACCACGCTGGCTCTTTCATTTATTATAGGAGGGGCAATAGGAAACCTGGTAGATAGAGTGAGACTCAAAGAGGTGGTCGATTTCTTGGACTTTCATGTGGGATCTTACCACTGGCCTGCATTCAACCTTGCAGACTCTGCCATTACTATCGGTACTATCTGGCTTCTTATCCGGATTATTTTTCAAGCTTCACCAAAGGAGAAAACAAGGTAGCCCTTGGGCTTAAGCGTCTTTGCTTTACTGCCTCTGGGATTGGATAGCGTGCTCAGTCCATAGGGTTTAAACAAGTCATGTTTCCTGATTTGTCCACAATTGGCTCAGTCACCATACATACCTACGGCCTTTTCCTTGCCCTTGGCCTGTGTGGGGCCCTCTTAATAACGCTAAAAACAGGCAGAGCTCAGGGGCTGAGAGCCTCTGAAATTCTGGACACCGCCCTTGTCATGATTGTTTCGGCAATAATTGGTTCAAGATTGATGTACGTCATAATGAACTATTCTTATTTTGCTCTACATCCTTTAAGAATTTTAGAGGTATGGCAGGGAGGACTCGTCTATTCCGGTGGACTTATTGCAGCAATCCTTACCATGAGCTGGTACCTCAAGCACAGCAAATTATCCTTTTGGGAGACAGGAGACCTATGGGCTCCGGGTCTCGCTCTTGGCCAAGGCATAGGGCGTATAGGGTGCTTTATGGCAGGCTGCTGTTACGGCAAACCAACAGATGCGTGGTATGGTGTGGTCTTCAACCATCCGCATTCCCTTGCCCCCCTGCACCTACCGCTTCATCCCACCCAGTTGTACCATTCGGTAAGCAACTTCATAATTCTTGGCCTGCTTCTCTCCCTCCGCACCAAGAAGAAGTTCTCTGGCCAAGTCTTTCTATGGTATCTAATACTGCACAGCACTGCTCGCCTCCTGATTGAACGCTTCAGGGGCGACAACAGAGGATTAATACCAGGCACAACCATGACCCCCACCCAGCTCATTGCACTTGTACTTCTGCTGGGTGCTGTTCTGACCCTCTTTATCCTCAAGTCGCGTGAGAAGCCCCGCATTTCCTGATTTGTTGCCTCGGTTGTGGTAGAAAACCCTCACAGATTCAGCCTAACAACATGCACCACCCCAGTGTCCACTTCTTTCAACTGAAGCCTCAGCTCCTTTGCCGAAGCTGCTTCGCCGGGGTAAAAGAGAAAACCAAAGGTGAGGCTTTTGGGATCAACTTCCTTGTTTCGTAAAGACTTTCTTCTCAGGTCATCCACAACTGCTCGCCTGGCAGATTCCGAGCCATACCCTTTTGCACCGCCCACTGTAGCGCCAGCTGCGGCGCCAGCTGCAGCGCCTTTGCCCGCGGCCGAGGCCACATTTTCACCGCTGACAATCCCGATTGCCGCGCCTATCACAGCTCCGGCAGCAGCACCCAAGAAGCCATGATAAGCCCCTTCTTTGAAGATTTGTTCGGTCTTGGCATACTTTGTCGCCCTTTCGTATGCCATCTCACTTGAAAGAAGAGGCCACAGGTTGCCCTCCCTATCCTCAAGAAAGGTTTGCCCCGGCCTGATTTCAATAGGGTGTGGACCACGGTTGTCAAAGACAACCTGAACAGGAAGCATTCCTGCGCCTCGTATGTCAAAGCCGAATGCCTCCTTTGCCTTCTCCTTGTTTACAAAAGCCTTAGCAGCAACCACTGCCCCTGCAACCCGAGTAGCGTTTGGATATGCAGAGGGTTTTTTGAAAGGCAAAGGTTTTGCCTTATAGCTGGTCGCACAGCCTGACAAAAGGAAAATGGTTACAACCAAAATCTTTGCTATCGTTTTTGTATTTCTCATATATTGCCTCCTCCGCAATGTAGAGAGCTTTCCTAACCGTGAACTGTTAGTATTATAGGAAAATAACAAATCCCTGGCACCATGAAAAAGTAAGGGGCCTCCTACCTTGATCAACTGGTTGAAGTATAGAAAGAATTCATTTGCTTGTAAACCATTGCTAAACCTGAACCATGCCCCAACAAGGGCAATGCATGCTTGAGATAGGGGCGTGAAACAGGGAAGTTTCGAAAATTTCTTGACATTTACCAGTAAAATCTGTAATTTAACTAAAATACTTTTGTGGATGGACTGTTATGACAAATTGCAAAACGGCTAAAGTTGTTTTTTTACTTCTTTTTGTTTTGGCTTTCCTCTGGACTACTAACCCATCTCAAAGCATTGCTCAGCCGTTAACTCATACGGTTGTGGAGGGGGATACTCTTTGGGATCTCTGTGCAAAGTACTATGGTGACCCCAATCTATGGCCGAAGCTGTGGGAAATGAATCCTTTTATTACCAACCCTCACCTGCTAAAACCGGGAGATGTTATTACTCTTTTTGAGTTAAAGGCTGTCAAGAAACCCAAGGTGGCCGCAAAGAAGGTTCCTAAACCGGCAAAGCCATCTGCTGTTATAAAGGGTGTTGATATCAGCAACATGACTAATCTCAAAACACTTGGATACCTCACACCATTTAATTTAAAACCGTGGGGCCACATCCGCTTCTCCGGCACATCCAAGCTTTTCCTGGCAAAGGGTGACACTATTTTTGCAGATTTCGGGCCAAGAAGCGATATAACACCAGGCATGACCTTCAGCATAGCCCGTCCCTCGGAATTGCTGACACACCCGCTAACTGGGGCAGACCTTGGCTATATAATTGCCATAGAAGGTTCCCTGGTTGTCAAGGAACGCATAAAAAGAAGCCTTTACAAGGCTAAAATTACGGAGTCTTTTTCCGACGTGCATGTAGGTGACCTTGTTGTCCCGCACGAAACTGTCTCCCCCTGCATTCAACCTGTTTCCACTGCGAAAAAACTCTACGGCAATATAGTTGCAGCCAAGAACCAGGCGCAGGTCATCGGTCAATATTCCATTGTTTACGTGGACAGCGGCTTCGAAGACGGTATCAAGCGCGGTTATATTTTTGAAGCAGTTAGAACCAAGAAAGTTCCCAGCTTTGAGACCAAAGGGAAAACGTTGAAAGAAATCATGGCAGCCATTATCAAGGATCTCCCAAAACGGCAATACCTTGCTGAAATATGGACCCAGCTCCGCAAAAAGAAAGTAATCTATGAAATACCCATCGGAAAATTGATGATTGTAGAGACCAGGCCTCATACCTCTACGGCTATTGTGCTTTCTTCTTCTCGGGACCTCTGGACCGGCGCTTTCATAAGAGGGACTTCCTGGTTGGAAACTCCTTCATATCTCTCCAAGATGCCGGTCTGTAAAGTGCAATAGCTTTTCTGCCTTAGTTACCGAAAAAAGAAAAAGCTTGACTATTGCAATCCGCCCTGATTTATACTCCCGCCAGCCCATCACTGGTTGCCGGCAAAAATCATTATGCAGCAGAACGGAAAACAAATAAAAACACAGTGGCTTGCCTTACACCTGATACCAGGTCTGGGCAATCGCGGTTTCAAGAACCTCATTGACAAATTCGGAAGCCCGAGTCAAGTATTTAGTGCGGACATTTCAGACCTTATGGGTGTGCAATATATCCGAAGGGACGTTGCGCGCAAAATTACTCATAAAGACTACGCCCTAGACCCGGAAAAAGTTCTTGCAAAACTCGAACGGCTATCTGCCAAAATCATCACTTACCTTGATGCCTCCTATCCCCCCCAGCTCCGGGAAATCCAGGATCCGCCAATGGTATTGTATGCCAGAGGCAGGGATATTCCTCGAGACATGATTTTCGTTGGCGTAGTGGGCTCGAGAAACCCGACACATTATGGCGTTGTTTCTGCAAAAAAAATCGCACAAGGTCTGGCCAGGAGCGGTGTGGGCGTTGTGAGCGGAATGGCAAGGGGGATTGATTCTGCAGCGCACTGGGGGTGCCTTGATGCCCGAGGTTTCACAATTGCCGTCCAGGGTACAGGGATCGATAGCATTTACCCCCGTTCCAATCATAAACTGCACGAACAGATTGTTGAAAATGGGCTCGTGCTTACAGAATTCCCACTGGGGACGTCTCCTGAACCCAAGAACTTTCCTATTAGAAACAGAATCATAAGTGGGCTGAGTAGAGCGATTACGGTAGTGGAGGCGACCAGGAAAAGCGGTTCCTTGATAACAGCATCTCTTGCCCTGGAACAGGGCCGTGATGTGTATGCAGTTCCGGGTAGCATACACTCCTTTAAGAGCATGGGATGTCATTTCTTAATTAAACAGGGAGCAGCGCTTGTGGAAAACTCCGATGATATTCTTCATGAGCTGGGGCTTTGCTATGAGCCTGAAACTATTGAAGGACCCACTGGAGAGGGTGGCTCCTCTTCCATGGAGGCCACTGAAGAAACCATCTACAATATTATTGGCGACTACCCGCTGCATATCGACCAAATTGCCAGACAAGGAAACATCGAACCCGGTGAGGTTTCCAACTTACTCACTAAAATGGAAATTAAGGGCTTGATCAGGCAGCTTCCTGGAAAAATGTTTATAAGAAACTTGGATGGTCTTGGAAATAAGTAGTAGGTAGAAGTAATTGGAAATGGCGCAGAAAAAGACCAAGAAAGAAAGCTCGAGTTCAGTTCCGGACACTACCGGCAAGCAGCTTGTAATTGTCGAATCCCCGGCAAAAGCGCGCACTCTTAATAAATACCTCGGCCCGGATTACGTGGTTATGGCTTCTGTGGGGCATGTCCGCGATTTGCCCGAAAAGAACCCGAAAGGTGTAAAGGATCCTGTCCCGGGCGTGAATCTTGAACAAGATTTCAGACCCGCCTACCAAATCATAAGGGGCAAAGCTAAGACCGTTAAAGCATTAAAACAGGCGGCAAGCAAAGCATCCGGAATTTGGCTTGCAACTGACCTTGATCGCGAAGGAGAAGCAATTGCATGGCACCTGGCTGAAGCTCTGAAAGTAAAACCTGAAAACACAAAGCGCGTGGTGTTTAATGCCATCACCAAGAAGGAGGTCCAAAAAGCGTTTCAAAATCCTCGCAGCATTGACATGAATAAAGTCAATGCGCAACAAGCCAGACGAATCCTTGACCGCATTGTGGGTTATCAGGTTTCACCGCTTCTGTGGAAAAAAGTGGGGGGCGGTCTGAGTGCAGGACGAGTTCAATCAGTAGCCGTGCGACTGGTAGTGGAACGTGAGCGGGAGATTGAGGCATTCATCCCTGAAGAGTATTGGAAGATCTTCGGATATTTTACCACAGATGTCAGGAATGCACGCACAATTTCTGAACAATGGCTCAGGTGGCTCGCAGAGGCTGGGGATAAGAAAAACGGTGGGAAAATGAATGCTCCGACAGCCCATGGAAAAAGCCTGTGGCTGTTTGAACACAGGAGCCTCGGGGCAGAGCTTGTCGAGGTGGATGGCCGCAAGTTTGAGCCCAAGAAAATGGAAGACGCCTTGCATGCTGCCAAGCGTGCCGGCTTTCAGTTACTTGAACAGATCAAAACAGAAAACCCCAAAGCAAAAGGTCCTGCCAAGAATGTTATTCAACTAAAAGGTAGGATAGAGGGAGGGCCTGCGTGGAAAATAAAATCAGTTGTAACAAAAAAGACAAAAAGCCGGCCACATCCTCCATTCATAACCAGCACACTCCAGCAGGCGGCTTCGAACCAGCTTGATTTCAGTGCGCAGTATACCATGAATATTGCGCAGGCTCTTTATGAAGGCCTGCCGATCAAATCCATGGGGTCGGTTGGCCTCATAACATACATGAGAACAGACTCCACCCATGTTTCAAACGAAGCCACAGATATGGCTCGCGAATACATTCTCTCCAAATTTGGGAAAAAGTACTTACCTGAAAAGCCTAACATTTTTGCATCTTCCAATAAGATTGCGCAAGAAGCACACGAGGCGATTCGACCAACCGATGTGAACCTAACCCCTGAGAGCGTTCGATCTTCTCTTAAGGAGCCCCACTACAAGCTGTATAAATTGATTTGGGAGAGATTTATAGCCTCCCAGATGGCGGATGCACAATGGGATTCAACGACCATTCTAATTTCAGGCGAAGATGATCAGGGTGAACTTATGTTCAGGGCCACAGGCCGCATCCTTGTCTTTGACGGGTACTACCGAATATCAGGGACTCCCGGTTTCTCTGATGAGGCAACCCTGCCCCCTGTCTCCAGAGGGCAAGCCGTGGCTGCAATTCAGATAGACCCTGTTCAAAACTTTACATCCCCCCCTCCGCGATACACCGAGGCCTCATTGGTCAAGAAGCTGGAATCAGAAGGCATTGGCCGACCAAGCACCTATGCTCAAATTATCCAGGTCATCCAAAATAGGCGCTACGTGGAAAAGATCAATAACCGGTTCCATGCCACGGACCTGGGTAAAGTGGTGACCGACAAGCTCGTTGAAGCATTTCCTGAAATCATGGAAGTTGGTTACACCAGAGATATGGAACGCCAGCTTGATGATATTGAGGAGAAACATGCTAATTGGGTCCAGATGCTGCGCCGTTTTTACGGGCCGTTTAAGCAAAGTCTGGAAGCGGCGTACAATGAGATGGCCCACGCAAAAGCCGAAACTCAACCTGCGCCCTTTAAGTGCCCTGAGTGCGGTAGCGATACTGTCTACCGTTTTGGGAAAAAGGGTCGTTTTCTGAGCTGCTCGAAATACCCCAAGTGCAAATTTGCTGCACCTATAGACAATGATGGAAACCCCGTCCAACCCGAACAGACAGACATAGCTTGTCCTGTGTGCGGGGCTCCGATGTTCATCCGGAAAGGACGATTCGGAGCCTTCTTGAGTTGTAGCAGGTACCCTCAATGTACGGGAGCCCTCAACCTGGACAGGAAAGGGCACATCAAGACGCCCAAAGTACCCCCTCTTCTGACCGATCTCCCTTGTCCGAAGTGCGGGGCTCTCTTGAACTTGCGAAAGGGAGGGCGCGGCCCTTGGCTTAGCTGTTCAAAATTTCCCAAATGCCGCGGCAGGCTTGGCTGGTCGTCTCTTGATGATCAAACAAAGAGCCGGCTGTTGAAAGCCCTTGAAGAACATGAAAAAGCTCATCCCCAACCACTTATCCGCACAATTGATGGAAGCCCCGTGGAGGAGGGGTACAAACCGCAACGTTTTGAGGTTGAGGCAGAATCTTTCCCGCAAACACCAACCGAGGAGTGACACTCTCACGGTGTCAGGGCTCCTCCCTCCTTCTAATTCGGTTTACCAAAATGTGCGCTAATCTCGTGGGCTCAGGTAGTCTGTATTTGGTGCAGCTGCGGAAAGTTACCTCTAGAGCCTCTTCAAGCGTGATAAGATGTCCCGGGGAGACAAAAATAGGTCTGACCCCTGTGCGGGTTCTGGCCACTGCGCCAACCACGCGCCCTTCATACAGTAACTCGCTGTAACTCCCTTTGGTTTTACCCAGGTGAGAGTACTCACCAACGAGCCTGCTTTTGGCACACCCAATCGTGGCCCGACCCAGTAAAATGCCTAGGTGTGAGGCAAGCCCCAATCCCCTTGGATGGGCAATCCCCTGCCCGTCACACAGGATCACATCAGGATTAGTTTTCAGGTCCTCCAGCGCCTCAAGCATCGCAGGAATTTCCCGAAAACTTAAGAGCCCGGGGACATAGGGAAAATCAGTTTCTTGACTTACCCACTTCTCTTCTGCTTTAGACAGATCCTCGTACTTCAAAACCACAACACCTGCCCACACCTTGCTGGATCTCCGGGATGAGGAAACATCCATTCCTGCAATATACCTAATAGCACCGGGGCATTTCTTGAGATGAACCCGGGCTCTAAGATTGTTTTGAATTTCTATTGCTTGTTTGGGTGATACATGCCAGGGGTGGATTTTTCTTATTTTCACTTTTGAAAGCGTACACAACGCGGCCCCCAGCGCTGGCAGTGTATGAGGCGCCAGTACCCGGAAAGGCTGATAGAAGGAAAAAAGGGAGTGCAAAGGAGGGGGCTACTCGCCCTTCCCCTCCTCGCTTTTTCTGATGGATTCCTCGAACTCCTTGAAAAATTTATCTTTTTCTTTCCAGTCAGGACCGAATCTTTTATTGAAGTAGTCTCCAAGTTTGTCAAAGAATTTTATCCACAGCGGTTTCCCAACGCCCAGAACGGCATCTTCCAGAAACTCCTTAAGGTCTGAAATTCTTTCCTTGGGCAGAAAAGAAATCGCTCCAAGCTTTATAGATTTTTTCAGGGCCTCCGGTGTTACTGCATGGGCAGTAAGCATGACCGTTGGAAAGCCTCGCGAAACAGCTGTCTTTAATAGTTCAAATCCATTGACACCCATAATGTCAAGGATGACCACATCGTAGGTATAACTGAGGAGGTATTGAAGTGCCGTATCATAGTCTTGGGCCTTATGAACCAGGCACATATCCAGCTCTTCAGCAATTGTTTCAAGAACATCGGGCTCATCATCAACTGCGAGAATCACCTTGTCCTTCAAAGGGCTTTCTTTGCTCATAGTCGCTACCTCCCCTCATTTTTATCTCAGAAAATAGAACCTAGCCGTATATATCAAAAGCTAAATTTATAGTCAAAGATATTTTTGGCTTTGCCATAGATTATTTTGTTTGAAAGAGCTCATTATTTGGTAATATAGTAATTGAGTTGAAAAAATAACCTATCCTAGAGCTGCGAAGAGCCGAAATTATGGAACATAAGCCGGAAACCAAAAATAAAAAACAGGCAAAAAAGGGATGGTGGGCACGCTTCCTGGACTGGGTGGCAAAAGGCCAGAATGCCTCCCTAAAGGCAGGATGTAAGACCTGAGGGATCAAATAGGACTTGCCGGCGGCATGCCAACATAAAATTCTCAAAGTAATCAGGGCTAACCTTATGTGTCTGGTCCTCTTGGCTGTAGAAAAACATCCTAACTACAAACTAGTAATTGCTGCGAACCGGGACGAATACTACGACAGGTCATCTTCAAAGGCAGGTTTCTGGAAGGAAGCCCCTGAAATACTCGCAGGCCGGGACCTTGTAGGGGGTGGCACATGGCTGGGAATCAGCAAAAAAGGCCGAATAGGTCTGTTAACAAACTACAGAGACCCACAATCGAGAAGGCAAGATGCTCCCTCCAGGGGGGCGCTGGTAAGTGGATATCTATTGGGCAAGCAGAGCCCTGTTCAGTATCTGGAAGAGGTTCGAGAAAAAGCACACCTTTTTAACGGCTTCAACCTGGTCGTGGGGAACAAGGACAAGATTTACTACTACTCAAACAGAACGGGAGAAATCTCAAAGCTTCCTCCGGGAATTCACGGCCTGAGCAACCATCTTCTTAATACTCCATGGCCAAAAGTGGTCAGAGGAAAACAAGGGATATCTCGACTTATGGAGGATAGCGGTGATGTTCTGGTTGAAAAACTTTTCGAACTTCTCAAAGAGACCCACGTTGCGGCGGACGAATTGCTTCCCAACACAGGTGTAGGGCTTGATTGGGAAAGGATCCTTTCGCCCATTTTTATAACAAGCCCTTCATACGGCACCAGATCTTCAACCCTGCTCCTTATCGGTAGAAATGGGTACGTAAGCTTCCTGGAAAGATCATTTAATTCAAAAGCAGAATGTATTTCTTCTGTGAAGTTCGAATTCAGGATTGAAGCCTGAAAATTTTCTCCTCCCCCAACTGAGCTGCTGAATCGCAAGAAGTTTTGTGGGTGTCTCTAAAGCGTTTCTCCTTATGATCTTCTGCTTCCCCCAAGGCAGGCTTCAAACCCGGCGCAGAAGATCAAAACTTATCATAGTGTGTAAAGTCAGCAATCTCGCGGCGCTTGGGAGGAGATGTCTCTTTTGCTGGGTAGCCCACTAGAATAAGGACCACTACTTCGTAGTCCTCTCCCAGTCCCAGAATATTTGCTGCCTTGTCATGGTCAAAGAGTCCGACTATTACTGTTCCAAGACCAAGGCTATGAGCCGTCAGGCAAGCGCTCTGGGTTGCAATCCCCAGATCAAACATGATCCAGTCTCCAAATTTTGTGCTTGCCTCCCCTTTGTAAAATCCTGAACTCTTCTTCTTACCGCAGATTGCAAGCACCACCGGCGCCTGAACAATGGCCTTTGACGCAGGGTTTGTTTTGGTAAGGGTTTCTTTGAGCTTTTCCTTTATGCTGTGGTCTCTTACAACCACAACTTCCCAGCATTGGGTATTTGCCCATGATGGGGACCATTGAATTGATTCAAGAATCTGCCTTAGATACTCTTCCGGAACCTCCTTGTCCTGATATCTTCGAATGCTGCGTCTTCCTTTGATAATGCTCATAAGTTCAGTCATGGTCTTCTCTCCTCTGGGTACATTCAGTAAAGCTGTGTCAAGAATCTGGTTCGACCGACACTAAATACCCAACAGCGCAAATCGTGTCAAGATCCAAGTGAGGGGCAGTGGAAGGTTTCTTGAAGGGCAGGCAATTTACGGGTTGGTTAGAAAACTAGTCCATAGCAGCAACAACCCGGTATCCTTCTTTTTCCAGCGCATCCTTGATCACGCCGGTTTTGCAAGGGGCAAGACGGAAGGAATATACTCTCTTTCTCGCACGGTGGATTGCCATGCTTACGTTGATCACCTCTCCTCCGTTATCCTCAATCACCTGCAAAGCTTTCTTGAACAGGCCTCGTTCACTTCCAATTGCAACGTCAATTCGGGAACTCGCCGTAAGGATTCCCATCATGTCGATAAAGGCACGGAGCAGATCTGTTTCCGTAATAATTCCTACAAGTTTTCCCTTCTTAACAACCGGTATGCCGCCTATTTTGTGCTTGTATATTAGCTGAGCAGCAACTTCCACATCACTGTCAGGGTCAATCGTAATAGGGTCTTTGATCATTATGTCAGAAAGGGAGAGACCGGCAACCATTGACGGAATTAGCCCTGTTCTCAGATCAGCCATTGTCACAAAACCTTTCAGGATGTTCCCCTTTGATACAACCGGCAAGTGCCGAATTGAATTCGTTTTCATAACCTCAATGGCTTCCCTCACAGATGCTTTATCCGTGATGGTTATAGGGTCCGAAATCATCAATGACTTAATTTTCATACTTAATAGCGGCCTCCACTCTTAACATAATGATGTAACCTTCTCCTAGGTGACGGCTCTTGTCTTGTTTTCAACAAGGTCTGCTCGGACACAAAGCCCGCAAAACAACTGCTCTCTAACCGGGTTTGAGGGAAATGTCTGAATGAGCGGAGCACGAAAACTTATTGGAGAGCATAAGGGATGGGAGCCCGGGTGTCAAGCATAGAAATCTTGTGTGATCCGTTGGCAAGGTATCATGTGCGGTGTCTGTGCACCTCGATCCTGAGCTGAGCTTCAGCCCCGAATCAGCTAGGACATCCTTCCACCAGGTTCTTTGACCCACATTTCATTGAGAACAACGTTCTAGTTATCCTTGACTGTTCTTAGATAATTTTCTAAAATATAGTTTAATAAAGTTAATACAATCTCAATTAGAAATGTAAGCTGGAAGGAGAAATTGTGGAAAAGAAGGATGATCGGCGACGCTCACTTGTGGTGAATAGATCGCTTCAGTATAGATTCCTGGCCATGATGCTTGCTTATCTCCTTATTCTCATCTTTTTCCTCGGGATTACACTCTTCTTGCCTGAGATAATGCAAATGCGTAACGACACCTTGAGCATGGCAGTGCGGGGCGCTGCTGCGGAAAGGATACTTTCCAAGCATGTTTGGGTCTGGCCAATCGTCTTTCTTCTTGCCGCACTTATTGGAGTGCATTCCTTTAGAGCTTTTCAAAAGGTAGCTGGTCCCCTTTATCGGTTTAAATGGGCATTTGAAGAGGTGCGAAAAGGGAACTTGAATTTTTTGGTAAAGATTAGAAAGAAGGACTACCTGCATGACGAGGAAGAACTGCTTAATGAAATGCTGGAAGCCCTGCGTACTCAGGTGAGAAATGCAAAGAGAATCAATTTAGATTTAATAGAATCTTTTAAGAAAATACAGTCAGCTGCCAGTGGGAAGGCTGACCTAGATCCATCAATTAAAGATGCCTTGGAGACCCACCGGCAAAATCTGGAAAAAGTCTCTGCAGCTTTCAGCTACTTTAAAGTCGATAATGGAAGGGGATGAAGCCTGAATTCCGGACACACAGTTTGAGGCGTTCTTAGTTTCTTTTGCCATGGATATGAAATCATTATGCAAGGGTGTTCTTTCCACACAAGCGGGGAGTTGCACGCCGGCCAGAAGCCGCTCTAAGCCCTTAATATATCTCAAGATGACTTTGTATTCCAGGTTTTTTTCCTTTTGCGGGAAAAGAGACAAAGCATTTACTCTTATTGAACTCATGGTTGCAATTGCCATTGTGGGAACCCTGGCAGGAATTGCAATCCCTGTTTATTCGAACCAGATAAAAAAGGCGCGTATATTTAAGGCCATATCAGATATTCAACTAATTCAAACAGAGATCGACCTGTACAAGGAAGACAATGACACCTTACCTGCAAGCCTGGATGACATAGGGCGCAGCAACACCATGGATCCCTGGGGGAATCCTTATCAGTATGCCAACCATGCACTTATTAAACCCGGGAAGCGGCGGAAATATCACGGTACGGTGCCCTTGAATCTTGACTACGATCTTTTCAGCATGGGGCCCGACGGAAAATTCAAGCCCCCGCTTACGGCAAAGCAAAGCCAGGATGATATTATTCGCGCTGACGATGGAAACTACATAGGGCCAGCATCCGAATACTAACCGATGCTCACCCAAAGGTGCATGTTGCTGCAGGGGGTTTGTTTTGAAATCAAGAATGTGACGACGTCCTGGGCCAATAACTGGCGAGGTTGGATTTGACATGAAACTGGACAGAAAACTAATGAAAAGCAAGGTGGCGCAACGTATCTTTTTGCAGTTTGTCCTGTGCGCTTTGCTACCCATTGTGGGTCTGGCTATCATATCATTTACCCAAGTAAAGGAGGAGCTTAAGAAACAGGGGCAGAGCCGCCTGCACGAGGCAAGCAGGTCTCTGGGGACCGCCATATATGAACGACTTACCTTGCTTCAAAACGACTTGAATATGATCTCGATGACCTTGCCCAAGAACTTAGTATCTTATAGAGTTTCATTGACCCAGGAATACCTCGCTCCCCTGGAAAAACGCTTCAAAGCCCTTGCCCTTTCAAAAGAGCCCGGTAGACTCGTTCCCTTATTTGGTGAGGTCTCATCCTTTGAAGAGCCCTCTCTCAAAGAAATGGTACACCTCAGATCAGGAAAAGCGCTTGTAAAGGTGCGCAAGGAGGCGGGAAATACCGGCCGGATATACATGTTGAAACTCGTTGACAGCCGCGATCCAGAACGAGGCTTGATAGTGGGGGAGGTAAACGGCATGTACCTCTGGGGGCTGAGTGAAAACAATACCCTTCCGGCTATGACTGAACTGGCTGTGCTTGACAAGCGAGCAAAGGTGATCTTTTCCACGCACCCCTTCCCTCCTCCATTCTATAAATATCCAGAGTTTCACCGAACACGTTCTTCCATATCTCATTTTGAATGGGAGCACAAAGGGGAAAAATACCAGGCAGGGTTCTGGAGTGTTTACATGAGATACCACTGGCTGTACCCAAGGCTCACTGTCGTCCTGAGCTCGCCGAACAGTTACATTTTTGCGCCTATTGCGTACTTCAAAAAAATATTCCCGCTCGTAATACTCCTTTCCCTGTGGGTCGTACTGTTTCTCAGCGCAGTTCAGATCAACAGAACCACTCGTCCTATTGCGGAGTTAAAGGAAAGTTCAAAGCGAATAGCAATGAGGGATTTCAGCAGCAGGGTGAATATCCGCAGCGGGGACGAGTTTCAAGAACTCGGTTCTTCTTTCAACAACATGGCTAATCAGCTCGGAAAACAGTTCAGTATGCTGAATGCGGTTGCGGAGATAGACAGGGGCATCCTCTCTTCCTTGAAGACTGAGGAAATTGTTGATACCCTGATATCGGGGATAAAGAGTTTCTTCAAATATGACATGGTGAGTGTTTCTTTGTTTGACCAAAAGGAAGAGAAGCCGGCCTGGTATTACACTAGTTCTGAAAATCCACTCTCTGGAACAACCTCCCAGCTCGTCAAGCTTCCGCTAAATAAACTGAAGGCCCTTGTTGGGCATCAGACGATCATTTCCTTCAGTGCAGGAGAGAACATCCCTGATTATTTTTCCCTTTTTCTGAGAAAGAAAATTCAACGCATCGTCCTCCTTCCCCTTTTTATAAAGGAAGCTCTTGTGGGGATTATTATACTCGGTGCGCGTGATCCAAACGCATTTGAGGAAGATGACCTTGCACTTGCCCGCCAGCTTGCTAACCAGGTTGCTGTTGCTCTTTCAAATGCCAGGCTGCTGGAAGAGCTAGACGAGCTCAACTGGGGAACACTTTATGCCCTTGCACGGGCCGTTGACGCAAAATCGCCCTGGACCGCCAACCATTCAGAAAGAGTGACCGATATGGCACTGAAGATTGGCAAGGTTATGGGGCTAGGAAAAGAGGAGTTGGAAAATCTGCGCCGTGGCGCCCTGCTCCACGATATTGGGAAAATCAGCATCCCGGTCAGTGTGCTTGATAAAAACGGGGCACTGTCTGATGACGAACTCCATGAGATCAGGTCCCATCCTGAGGTAGGAGCGCGAATTCTCGAGCCCATTTCTGCTTATGCTCCGGTCATCCCGATAGTGCTGCAGCACCATGAACACTTTGACGGAACCGGATATCCTGCGGGCATTGCGGGAAACAAAATTGACCTGGGCGCACGCATCCTCGCTGCGGCTGACGTATACGATGCCCTTTCCTCGGACAGGCCTTACCGGACTGCCAAGCCCTTACAGGGGGTGATTGAAATTTTGAAGCAGGAGGCGGGCAGGCATTTTGACCCAAATGTAGTAAGGGCCCTGCTAATAGTAATTAAGAAAGAAAAGGAAATCCAAAGCACTGCAGAGAAAAAAGTGCACATAATATAGCGCTGCGGAAAAAGGAAAGGGTTTTTAGGGTCTCATCAAGAGTAATTTACAAAGTAAAATAGCTTGGAGTGCCATGAACAACCTAAAAAGAGTGTCGTTTTTATTGTTTTTGCTAGGTTTTGTTGCCACTTTGGTGGGATGTAATTCCGGGAAGCTCAAAGCAATGCCAGCCGAATTGAAGGGAACATGGAAGACCTCGGCGAAAAAATTTAAAGGTTTCACCTTTGAAATAAGTGATACACATCTCACTTTCAATGATCAAAATGCGAAACCACCCACAGAGGAGTATCCAATCTCAAAGATTACTAAGGATAAGAAAAAACAGAACGTATATACGATTTATTATAAAAGCAAGGATTCCCAGGAATACAAGTTTTCCTTTTATTTTGATCCCTCAGGGGGAGGGAGCATAAGGCTTAAAAACCAGCGAAAATATGTTTGGAAAAAAGTGAAGGAATAGAAAGCCTTTGGCGGAACCGAGACCTTGCTAAAAAGGTAGATCAGGAGCTTTAAGTAAAGCATCTGAAGCCAGTTTGGCAAGCCCCCATATCGCATCCGCAGAAAGATGTTTTTCAATTGAGCGGTCGAAGAATATTGAAAAGCGGGGCTCAAATTCCTCATCCCCCTGCCAGAGGGCATAGTACACGGGCACTTTTGGAAACACCGGAACTCGATACCCCAGATCACCAAGGTTTTCTCTTTCCCCTCCAAGAGACTCGGCCGCTCTGGCAAAGGCGTCCGGTTCGTACCCGAAGCGCTCGATTAGGGGCTCAATCTCCAGCGCATGAGGCCCCTGAAAAAAATGAGAGCTTTTGAGCTCTTTAGCGCTGATAATCTCGTTTTCAAGAGGGTCTGGGCCAATGTTGAGAAGGTAGATGAGAAACAAAATCTCCATAAGCGGATACTCTATCCTCTCCCATTTCCCGTGGCCCGCCCGTTTAAGACACTTCTCTTGAAAATCCACCATAATGTTCCTGCCCAAGAATCGTACGAGCAGCCCTTCGGGCACATGCAATTTTACAAGAGCCTTTCTACACAGTTCTTCCAAATTCCTTCGCGAAAGATCTTCCCAGTAGCTGGGAGGCACCTTTACCTCATCACCAAGGGGCGATCTTGTAAGTGGTAACTTACTGATTGTCCTGCTTTGCACCTCGCTTATTTTTCCTTCTGGGCCATTTCATTTAAGGTATCTTCAAGGGCCCTGAGCTCTCTTCCATACCCGGCCCAGTCCCCCTCTTTAAGGTACTGCTTTGCTTTGAGAAAGTGTTCAAGCGCGGTTTTCGCAGAAGCGCCTGCTTCGGGAGCTCTTGCCGGAGGTCTGGAAATCATTTGTTCCAGCGGCTCTTTTCCTTCCAGAACAGTGAGGAGGGCGTCCTCAAGATTTCTTTTCATCACTACGCGGTTGCCAAACGCTACAATAACTCTCTTTAGTTCCGGCAGCCCTGCGGCGCCCAAGCCGCTCTGTGCGGAACCCGCAACCGTGCTGCCAGCCCGGGATCTGCGCAGCCCCCTTGACCTGGTAGACGGAGTGGGAGCAGGTTGTGTTTCAGTTTGTTTTGCCTCAAGGTAAACAGGCTCAACATAAATGAATGTATCCTTAATCGGAATCGCCAATAGATTACCTCTAATAACCACTGAGCCCCTCTGTCCCCAGAGCGTCATTTCCCTTGAAATTTGAGTTTGTTGATCCACCCTTGCCTCAATTTGCATGGGACCAAAAACCAATTTTTCCTTTGGCAGCTTGTACACTATAAGATGCCCGTAGTTCGGCACATCGCATCTCGCAGCAAGCCATGCGATCATATTGTCTTTGTTGGAGGGTGTGAAAGGCAGCATCAAGACAAATTCCTCGTTTTCCTCTCCCGGAAGCCTGATGATTATGTAGTAGGGCTCCATCTTCTGCCTGCTGTCTCCATACACTTCACCCGGTATCTGCCAAAGGTCCTCCTGGTTATAAAAAACCTGTACGTCTTTCATGTGGTAGGTCATGTACATTTGAGATTGAACCCTGAATAAATCTTTTGGATAGCGAACGTGTTTCTTGAGATCCGCAGGCATTTGAGCGAACGGCTTGAAAAGTTCAGGGAATATCTTTGAATAAGTTCTTACGATGGGATCTTTTTCATCCACCACAAAGAAGGATACATCTCCGCTGTAGGCATCAATCACTACCTTCACCGAATTGCGGATGTAGTTCAATGTCGTATTAAAATTTGACTTAAAGCGTTTTGAGTAAGGGTACATATTGGACGTTGTATAGGCGTCTTGAATCCAGTAAAGTCTTCCACCGGAGATAACAAGATACGGATCACTGTCATAGCTTAGAAAAGGGGCGATGGCTCGAACCCTCCTGTCAATTCTGCGGTTGTACATGATTCTGCTTTCAGGACCAAGATATCTTGTGAATAGGATCTGAGGATCCAAAAACTCGAACGAGAAAAGAAGTCTCCTCAGAAAAGAGCCAATGGGAACGCCTCCACTTCCCTTGTAATTTGTATAGATATTTGCGTCTCCCTTGGGGTAATCAAATTCCTTTGTCTTGGTTTTGACAAACACGTAGTTCTCTGTTTTCTCTCCATAATATATCTCAGGGTGATCTACCTTGATATCGAAAGCAACAGAAGGAGGCAGGTCCTTAATGATCAGGTCCGGGAGCCCTTCACTTGTCACATCGTTGACCGTGCTGGAAGTCAAACCATAGCCATGGGTGTATATGAGATGTCTGTTAACCCAGGTTCTTGCCTGCGGGGGAAGTTGCCGTACATCAAGCTCCCTTGCTGACAACATGAGCTGTCTGTAGTCTCCATTTACCTGGTAGCGATCTACATCAACATCACGAAAGGTGTAGTAAAGCCGAATTGATTGAAGCTGGTTGTATGTACGAAGCAGTGGTCGCTTGTCCCAGATTCTGATATTTTGAATGGTCGGCTTTGCGTCTCTGACGTCCCCGGCAGTTAGTCTATCACCAACCCGAAAAGGAACTTCCTTTATCTTGTTGAGGTCATAAGCATTGCGGGTGTAAAGAATGTTGCGAGCAATGTAGGTTGATTCCTTAGCCAGCTCGTTGGGGCTTACCACAAACTTCTGGACCAGCAACGGCAAGATACTGGAAAACAGGAAAATACTTGCTATCCAAATAGCGCCCCCAGTCCAAATCAGCTTAGCTTTTGCCCGAAATGCTGATACAAAAAGAAACACGGCAAAAGCAACAGAAAGTATGGCCAGGATTTCGTAAGCATAAATTCTGATATGAACATCCGTGTAAGCAGCTCCGAATGCTGCTCCGGCAGTTGAATAGAGAAGATTGAACCTCTTTAGATAATAGCCCCATGCAATGAGCAGGATAATAATCCCGACAAGAAAAACAAAGTGCCTCTTGGCTCCGGAACTCATAGTCATTTTCGGAGCTGTTGGTTGTCTGTTGGCCTGATCCTGGACTAACTCGCTCATGTTGATCAGTTGAATGGCGCCATTTCTTAGGTACCAAAACCCAGTTACGATTCCTGTAATAACAACGAAAAGGATCAACCCACGCTCTATGAAAAGGTAGAGAGGTAAAGAGAAGACGTAGAAACCTATATCCTTCCCAAAAACAGGATCCTTTACCCCGAAAGCCTGTTGATTCAAATACCGGAGAACCATGTCCCACTGAGAGGCTCCCTTGGAAGCAATGAAAAAGCCAATAATCAGCACAACAGCCAGAATTAATAAGCCGGAGGATCTAAGCGAAATACCCCCCTTCGCCCCGTAAGCCAAACTGGGCCCCACATCTCTACTTAGACGCCGCGCAACATAAAGGCTCAGAATCACCATTACCATGAGCAAAAGCCAGGTTAGCAACCCAAGTCCAAACTCACTCACCAGCTTGGTCCAGAACACAGATGAATAATGAAGTTTTCCAAACCAGAGCCAATCCGGATAGATGGAAATACCCCACCAAAGCAGCGCAAGTACAAGCACCACAATACCAACCAGTATCCCTTTTTTCATAATTCTTCCTCTTTCAGCTGTATTCCCTGCAGCTTTTCAATGGATTCCCCTTCTGCTTTACCCCCCCCTCTGTCAAGGACAAGGGCCTTAGCAGCCAGTTGTTTTTCGCAAATACCACGAACCATATGGCGTTAGTCAATTTAGTGCAACATGTTTTTCCTTCCATTCAAAAAGTGAGGGACTTGAGAAGGACATCAGCTCCTTTTGCACTGGACCGCTCAGCCTTCTTTCAGCTTTTTCAATACTCTGATCTCCGTAATCCGTGTAGAAGGATATTGACCGTGAGTGTCTTTTTCAAGGTACTTAACCATATCCCACAGGGTGTTTAAGGCCATGGTAACACCGACCAGGGCCTCCATCTCCACCCCGGTGCGGGCTTTGGCCTTTACATGGCACACGGCATCTATGCAATCAGAGGAAACCTCAAAACTTACTTCTACCTTGTTGAGCGGTATCTGGTGGCAGTGTGGGATCAGAAGGTGAGTTTGTTTAGCAGCATTCATGCCAGCTATTTCTGCCGCCTGCAATGGGTTTCCTTTCTTTATCCTGCCGCCTTTAATCTCCTCTATGGTTTGTGAAGAAAGCAAGATTCGCCCTTCTGCCACTGCTTCCCTCCCAACAATTGGCTTTTCTGAAACATCCACCATTCCCATTTTGTGGACCCCTTTCTGAAGATAACTCAGCTCCTGGGCCTTTTCCCACAGCCTCCGACCTATCCAGTTTTCCGATACGCTCCTAACGTATCAATTCTTTCTTGAAGGCAGCCTTTTCCTTGATTTGATCTACAGCGCTCACTAGGGCAGGGAAAACATTTTCCCGAAAATCCCCTGCCACTGCTACACCCAGGATCGGATCTCCAACGTCAAGCTTGCCTTCTTTAACTTCAACTATTACATCAATGATTCCAGGTAATGATTTGATTTTTTGCATAATATCATCCAGAATTTCTTTTTCATACCACACTTCAATGGCTTTTACAGGTTTGCCGTCGCGAGATGTACCTCTGACCACTCCCAAATGAGACGCTATCATTCCGATTTTGTTTGAATCAGGCCTCGCCATCAAACTCTTGACCATTTTGTCGATATTCATGCTACCGCCCTTCTTGCTCATTGGTGCTATCAAGATTAAAAAGCTTTCTGGCAATATCAAGGTAGGTATTCTTGCTGGGTCTGTCTGCCTTTTCTTTTAGAAACAGGATAGGATCATTGATAATCTTCTCTGCAATGGAGGCCGTAAGTTTTTCAATCACCCTCGTCTGCGAAAAGGTGAAATCTCCCTGCCCTGCCAAGCTCTTTTTTAACTCTGTTTTGCGAATTGCTTCCACCTTTTCTTTCAAAGACTTAATCGTTGGAACAACTTCAAGGGTCCTGAGCCACTTTTCGAATTTTATTACCTCTTCTTCCACAATCCGCCCTGCCTTCAATGCTTCCTGCTGGCGTTGAGTCATGTTAATCTGGATGACTCCCTTGAGATCATCAATATCATAAACATACACGTTTCCGAGATCATTCACACGGGGTTCAACATCCCTGGGAACAGCTATGTCAATTATGAAAAGCGGCCTATTTCTCCTTTTTCTAAGGGAACCTTTAACAAGAGGGTAAGAGATGACAAACTCCGGGGATCCGGTGGAAGATATGACGATATCTGCTTCCAGGAGCTGCGCTCCGATCTCGTCAAAATACACCGGAGAAGCATCAAAGTGTTGAGCCACTTCAACAGCCCTCCGAAAGGATCTGTTCGCAACCCTCAGGGACCCTATGCCCTGGTTTAGTAAGTGCCTGGCTGCAAGTTCGGCCATCTCGCCTGCTCCAATCAAAAGAACTGTTTTTCCGCTCAGGTCGTAAAAGATTTTCTTTGCCAGTTCCACGGCAGCGTAACTCACTGAAACAGCAGCGTCAGAAATACCTGTCTCAGAACGCACTCTCTTGGCCACGTGAAATGCTCTATGCATAAGCCTGTTAAGTATAACACCAGAGGTCTTCTCCCTCGTGGCCCGGGCGTATGCTTCCTTGATTTGCCCCAGTATTTGGGGCTCACCCACTACCATTGAATCAAGGCTGGATGCAACCCTGAAAATATGCCTCACTGCATCTATGTCCTCATTGACGAAAATATGTGAAGAAAATGCCTCGCCTGATATCCCACCCAACCGGGACATAAGGGAGATAACAGCAGTTTTTGCTTCCCTGGGATCCTCAGTGGTAAAAAGCGCCTCCACGCGGTTACACGTAGATAAGAACAAGCCCTCCTTTATGCAGGCGAGCTCTCTCATGCCAGCAAGGGCCACATCCGGGGTACCCGGCTCCTTAGCAAGGCATTCCCTTAACTCCACTGGAGCAGTTTCATGATTCATGCCTATGTTGACAATCCTTGTCATAAGCCCGTCTGAGTACCAAGATGCTTGAAGCTGTGATAGTCACTTAGCCACAGACTTGCGCCAACAAAGGTGAATATCAAGACCAAGAATGCCGCGATTGCCAGAATCGCAGCCCTGCGCCCCCTCCATCCTACTGCAAGTCTTTCATGCAGGAGTGCTGCGTAAAACAACCACGTCACGAGTGACCATACTTCCTTGGGGTCCCATCTCCAATAGCTCCCCAGTGCACACTGAGCATATATGGCCCCCGTGATCATTCCTACAGTCAAGAAAGGAAATCCATACATCAGGGAATAGCGATTCACTGAGTCAAGAGTTTCAAGTGAGGGAAGACGTGCGTAAAAGGTTCCAAACTTTTTTTTCTTAATCTGATATTCCTGGATCAAGTACATGATGGCTGCGACAAAAGTCATGGCAAAAATACCGTTTCCGACAAAAATAGTACCTACGTGGACTGCCAGCCAAGCACTTCTAAAAATAGGCTTTATGCTCGTTTCCACCGTAGGCAGCGTTGATGATATTATCATAAGGAAAGCTGCAAGCGGGGAAACAAACGATCCGAGAACCATTAGGCGAAACTTCAAATGGAGTACCAAATAAGCCCCTATAATTGCCCATGCGAAAAAAGAGAAAGCTGCTTTTAGTGTTAGAACAGGTGCTACGCCCAAAGCGTAGTAGCGTTGAATAAAAAAAAGCGTATGAAATACGAATCCAGCGGCCAGGATACGGTATGACCACTTATAGACTGTCTTATTCTGGGCTACTATGTAAACGATGAATCCCCCGGTTGCTACCAGAGTGAGGAAAAGAGCTGCACGAAAAAGCAAAGAAGCCATAACTTCAACCAATCTCTAAGTAGTTCAAAACATCTGCTTTTGATATTTGACGTCCCAGAATTCCAGTCAAAATAGCGGATATCCCCTTCCAGTCCCCTTTTTTGATCTTTTCTGGGATCTCTGAGTCAACCAGCCTTTGAAACATCCGTCTTCTTTTATCCTGTGGCATTTGCTGTTTCAAAATTTCCTTTCTCAAAGACCCCATCAACACTAGGAACGACTCGTACTCCTGGCCAAATTCTTTTTCAAGCCCCACTCTGATCTTTTTTGATAGGGCGGGGCTTTTCCCAGACGTGGATATCGCTATGAGCAGATCTCCTCTTCTGAAAATAGATGGAACAATAAAATCACACTCTTCAGGCTGATCCACTGCGTTAACAAGAACGCCTCTTTTTCTTGCCTCCTCAGCCACCTTCCGGTTCAGCAGCGCGTCAGTGGTGGCAGCCACCGCAAGAAAAGCACCGTCAAGATGGCTTGCCTTAAATTTTCTTCCAAGCACGGATACCGTCCCTTTTTCGACCAATTGCCGGAGGCTTGAAGTCAATTTCTGAGCGATAACGGAAACCTCTGCACCATATTCAAGCAGGTTTCTCACTTTTCGTTCCGCTACCGATCCTCCACCTACAACAACCACCTTTCTCTGCTCTATATCAAGGAAAATCGGGTAATAGTGCATTTGTGTCTCCATTCGCAAAACAAAGCGATCCCAAGGCACTCGCTTCAGCCCCATCTAGACATACTGATCAACCATTTCCGTGATGAATTTTTCGACCTGCTCCCTGCCCCCACGCGCTTCCAGATCCTTAATAAGGTCTTTTATTTTTTGATAAGTTACGGGATCAGCTTCGAGATCACTTATGGACCGATACACCCCTCCCCTTCTGCCCACCCGGTAGATGAGCCTTTCAGAATCGGGAAGCTCTTGGTATTTCTTTATAACAGCCAGCATTTTTTCCTTGCCTTCAGGAAGCTTTCCGCTCACTTCTTCAAGTAAATTCATAATATGATCGCTTGTGACCGTGCTGGTAATTCCATCCAGGGTTTCGATAAATAACCGTATTTCCTCTGCAAGCATATCGTCTGTCTGCATCTTGAACTCTCCGCTCTGAAGCTTCTCAAACAAGGGCACCCTATCGGGTACTCTAAGACTTCTGAGGCGTATAAAATGGGGATTTATCTTGTTCAATACTTTGGCCGAAGCAAGCGCATGTTCTTTCCACAAATCTTGCCCCCCCAGCCCCGGCATTACATACTCAGAGAGCTCTAGTCCTGCTTGAACAACTTTTTGCCCTGCCTCTATGTGCTGAGCCGCAGTGACCCCTTTTTTCATAAATTTCAAAATCGGATCATAGCCCGATTCCAGTCCAACATGCACTCTGTCAAGACCTGCGTCTTTTATCCTCTTAAGAGATTCTACAGACTTTCTTACAATTGTTCTTGATCGGGAATAAGTGGTTACCCTGGTTACCTCTGGGAGTTTCTCCCTCAGGAATTTCAAAATGCTGACCAGGTCATCGGTTTTCATTACCAGGTTATCAGCGTCCTGAAGAAAGCATGCGCCTGTCCCATAATACAGCCACCCGGCAACGCTCCTGTAAACACTGCTATAGTCGGGGCTGGAAAAGATATGGCTCACTACTTCGTTGTTTATTCTTCCACTGAATCCCAGCTTCCATGAAACAGCCTTTATGTCATCCACGATATCTCTGACAGTCTGAATGTCCTGTTTTATTTCCTCAACGCTCCTCAGTGAAAATTTCTGGTTCTTGTACACAGGGCAGAAAAGACATTGATTCCATGGGCAATTGCGGGTCACGCGCAATAGAAGGCTCTGTGCCTCATTGGGCGGTCTTATGGGTCCTTGCTCAAAATTGGTGCTCCTTCTCATACGGCTTAATCCTCGTTGATGATTTCAGTTTTTATACATTATCAAACAAGATATATCAAATGCCTAGAATTTCAAGACAAACGTGCTTGTTCTCAAACGCTGCAGGATGCGGAAAACTCCGGATCGGGGATAGGATTCTAAATAAGAGACACCTTTATTCCTCTATTATCTTTTTGCCATAAGCACTTGCTTCATGCTATAGAAGAGTTCGAAGAGTGTCTCAAAGGAGAGTCCCTGCATGATTGCCCGCGCAAGATCTTACCTAATGGAAAACCTTGATGAAGCCATCAGACTCGAAATAAAAACTGATCCTGAAGTAGTTAGGAAACAGGCTCTCTGGGCTGAGCTAAAGCCCGGTTATCATGTTCTAGATGCCGGTTGTGGGCCCGGCAAAATCAGTTCAGTTTTACATGATATTGTACAGCCTCGGGGGAGTGTTCTTGGATTAGATTATTCAGAAGATAGAATCGCTTATGCTCGAAAACAATATGGAAACAAGTCAGGACTTGATTTCCACGTTCACGACCTCAGAGATCCGCTAATGGGCATGGGCCCGTTTGATCTCATATGGGTGCGCTTTGTGCTTGAGTACAATCGGGGGGAAAGTGCCCAAATCGTCAGAAATCTGACCGATGTATTAAAACCTGGTGGAACGCTTTGCCTTATGGACCTCGATCACAACTGCCTAAACCACTATGAGCTTCCAGCAGAAGTGGAAAACATGCTCTTCACGCTCATGCGAAAGCTTGAACAAGAATACGACTTTGATCCGTACTCGGGCCGGAAACTCTATGCCTACCTCTATGATCTGGGATACAAGAATATCACTTTGAAGCTCGCAGCCCACCACCTGATTTACGGTGATGCGAGGGATGAAGACATTTTCAACTGGATTAAGAAAGTAGAAGTGGTCTCAAAGAAAACCAGTGAGTTATTCGAAAGCTACCCTGGCGGTTATGATAACTTCTTCTCCCAATTCAAGCAGTTCTTCCTCAACCCAAGGCGCTTTACTTACACGCCCTTGATCCTTTGTAAAGGAACCAAACCAGCTGCTTCGTGAACCTTATCCTTTCCTGGCCTGGAGAGGGGATTAAATCCGAAGGCCTCCAGCTCTCCCTTCTTTCCTCTCACATGCCGGGTCCCAAGGTTGCGTATCTGGCTGTATGTCGGGTGTGAACTTAACTGTTCCCAGACGGTCCTACTCATAATAATCGGAAAGTCATGAAAAAGCTTCGTAAATTCTTGGAGCCTGGCGGCAGTGTTTACCGTGTCACCTATAGCGGTGTATTCAACCTTTGCCTGTGAACCTATGTTACCTACTATGGCACGGCCCGTGTTTAGGCCGATCCCGATTTTCATTGGTTCACCATCCAACAGAAAGCTTCTTGACATGGCAAAAAGCTCACGGGCCGTGTCAAAGGCCAGCCTTGCGTGATCTGCCAAAGGTTCAGGGGCTCCGAAAATTGCAAATAGCCCATCTCCCGTATACTTGTTGATGTGCCCGTTTTTCTGGGTGATAATGGCTGAGCATCTTTCAAAAAATCCGTTCAAGAATGAGACCACATCTTTTGCTTCCATGCTCTCGGATCTTGTTGTAAATCCTCTGATATCGAGGAACAAGGCAGTAATTGAGAATTCCTCGCCTTTAAAAAGGTTCTCCTCTCCGAAGTCCAGGTATCTTTTGATAATCGGGGAGGGAACATATTTTTCGAAAAGCTCTCTTAATCTCTGCTCTCTCTCCTTGCTCTCGCGGAGCTTCTGGTAGGAGAGTGCATTTCTTATGCTGATGGCGATCTGCGTGGCTATCCCTGTCAAAAGGGAAATGTCGCTCTGGCTGAGCGGCCTCTTGGATTTGAGATTATCCACAAAAAGGACCCCAAGGGATTCGCGTTCATAAACAATCGGAACACAAATAAAGGAGTGCGTACCAAGCTTTTGCACAAACGCAAGACTCTTCCTAGAAAGATCCTTTTCAATGCGGCTCACATCATTGACCAGGAACGGTCTCTGCTGTCTGAAAGCCTGTACCGCAATACCTCTAGACTGCGGGTTGTCAAGATGAAATTCAGTGGCTTTGAGAAGTTGCTCGACTTCCGGCTGGTATCCGAACCCAAGTGTGTAGACCAGACGACTTTTTTCTTTATTGCATAACCAGATTCCACCCCTGTCAAAATCGAGCCTGTTCTCGATTGCCTGAACAACAGATTTCAAAAGTGTCCGGACGTCAAGGAGCATCGAAGTCGCCTGTCCTATCTCTTTAACTAGCTGGGCATCGTTGTAGCGCATATTGATTTGGTCAAGCAGATGCTTTACCGCATCACGCTGCGCTTCCACGTTCTTTTCCAGTTCTCTTTTCTCAAGATGTTCAAAATAAAAAGAAATACCCAGAGCAACCGAAATGAATAAAAGCGTCAATACAGTCCAGGAAATCGAGGAAATAAAAAAATGCAGAGCAAGGCAGGCGCCAAGAGCAGGCAGGATCAAGTAGTTTCGAAGCCTTCTCCATACAAAGGAGGGGCTCCTCTCAAGGGTAATAACATACCGACAACACGCACCTCCTCTGTGGATACATTCGGGGTGCTCAATTCTCGGGAATTTGCCGGTAAATAATTTTGAAAGGGCCTCAAGTTGGCCGATCAGATTCTCGCATTGGTAAGGCTTAACCGATACCCCCTCAACTGGAGCCGCTGTGATCGAAAACCTGTTTGAACCCAGTCTGCGGCTCTTAAAGCTGTATGCCCGGGTAGCGTATGGCGCGATTTTTTCGAACAACCAGTAGGCAGCCCCAGGGCTCATAAATCCCAGCGTGTAGCTTCTAAGAGCTCCCGATGCCTGTGATGATGCTGCATACCGACCAACCTTCCTTGAGATTCTGGAATCCCCTGTTTTCTGAACGAGCCTTTCATGAAAGCGGTCTGCCTGCCACTGGCTGAACCAATGCCCCTGATCTTCCAGCTCATAGGTTGTTATCCAGGCATATCTCAAGATTTCAGCGACGTCTACATCCGGGTGAAATCTCCTCACATATTCAACATAGTTCCTGATTAGCCTGCTATTGTATAGTGGCTCGTCAATGCGCTGATGTTGACCTGAGGCCTGCTTCATCTTTGACCCGCCCCACTGGACCGAAGGTAATTTGATAAAACTGACTCAAATTTTAGCGAAAAATAAGTTATTTTATACATAAGATAGATAACTTGTCAATAATTATAAGTTATTAAGGAACAATTCAGAATTAGAGACAGGAATTTCATTTCCGAATCCCGCAGCTATGGCGTCAGAAGTTTCACTCTGGAACAAAGCCTAGTGTGGATGAACCTAAACCCCAGGAGGATCTTGAAGGCGAAAAGGAAGATACCGCTGCTTGCAGTTTCTATTTGTAGCTGATTCTGAATCTTCTTTGCATGTACTCCAGGTATTCATTTCCATAATGAACATTTAAAATCCACAACTGGTATTTTTTCTCATATGGGATCTTCTCTGACTTAACATAGCTTAGAGGAAAAAATAAAATAGGAACCTTCTTAATGTTATAGTCACCGGTTAGCCGAGCTACTGCAATAGAGAGAATGTTCCAGGGAAGATCATTTGGTTTAACAACCAAGACCTTTATACCATTCAACAATTCTGAAAGATTGAAGCCCAAGCTCGACTGATTGACCATGAGTATGGCGCAAAGCTCCTCGCCATGCTTGAGCGCATATGTTCTCCGCCTCCTTAACAGGCCATGCCTTGAATAAATTTCTTCCAGCGGCTCCCCAGGGAAACTTTCTCCGCCGAGGTCCAGGGCCTCAAACATTAAGCCGCCCGAGTGGCAAGCGTAAACCTGACCGAGCTTCCAAAGATCACGTGTGGAGCACTCTCCTAAAGTCCAGCCCTCAGGAAGTTCGGATCCAAGGGAAAGGCCTGTATAAGGGAGATAAGCAAACAGATCAAGGGAGCAGCCTTGGGGCTTGCCGAGCTCCCGGGCAAATCCACCAAAAACTCTATCAGGGAACTTGTTCTCAGGGCGGAAATAACACATCACATAGTCCATGTTTGCAGACGGTAAACGATACATGTCGTTGAGGTAGTGCATTATTTGTTTTAGCACCATGAGACCGGTGCGCTTGTTATCCATTGCCTCTGCTGCATGGTGATGAATCATCCATGTGCGGCTGTATGCCCTGACCATGGAAATGTGCCCGTAAATTCGGCCGTTTCTTTGATAAGTAAAATGCCTCGCAATTTCTGGATTTTCCTGGTAGAGCTTCTTATAAGTTTCTTTGAATTTCTCCTTGTGAGACTGAATCAGCCTATACTTTTTCGGGTATATGAAGCCTGTTCTGAAAAAGAACTCCCAAAGTGCATCCACATCTACGTGACTTGAAATATGGGCATGTGGGTCAAGGGCATTGGTGAGGATATGTGTCATCCTACTGTATGAATCAATTTTCATATCGAGGATTGCCATTCCACACCGAAAAAAACCTCCGTCAGTCTTTGAGCAATAAATTACCTGAGCCGAGCAGTTCAATTCAATCGCTCCCCCGAAGCAGATAGTGACTTTCGGGATGATCATTCCGGGCAAAAGAACTCTTTGCTCGCTTTCTTCGCAGACTGAAAACCCTGACGTAGAAATGTCCTGTATTTCCCGCTCCACCCTCTCTCCCAAAAATGGGTGCTCAAAGACGACATATGGTGAGGGAACAAGTCGTTGCCGCACATTACGAACGTGTTTCTTCTTAAAACGTTTTATCTCCCATTCGACAGGAGCGAGCACTACTTCCCTTTCCGTGAGGCCCTCTTCCTGACGAACACAATGGCAGCGACCCGAATATAGTATCTGATCTTCCTGCCTCAAGCGTATATCCACGCTTTCGTCGCAATTAAACCAACGAAAAGAACAATGAGGGGCCGGACTGACCCTGACACGAAGACCAACAGGACTGTAATCAAGAAGCAAGCCTCTGGCTTGGAACCCGTTTTGGATCAGCTCAGCCTCAACATGCTTGCAGGCATATCGTTTTGCCTGTCTTTTGCCAATTGAGAAACTTGTTTCCGGAATCTGTACGGTGAACCTATTTCTGTCCATTTTTTTCAAATCTGCTGGAACCATTGTCAGGGAACATCCATCGTCAAAAAAAAGCCGTAGAAGCTGGAAATCCTCAAGCTCAAGGTCACCGATGTCACTGCTGACCCATTCACACACAAGCGTTGATCCTACACATGGATCAGGGTTAGCTCTGAGGACAAGACTTTCTTCCAAGGATTTGTGAGCCAGGAGCACAAGAATATACCTGTCTGTGAAATGGAAATGATTCACCATGTTTATGACAGCGGCCCTAGAGACGATACTGGCATCATCAATGTCGTCGATTATATCGGTGTGCCTGAAAAGCCACGGAGGAAACCAGCTCTCCTGGCCTGGAAAAATTTTTATCGGATTGTCCTCAGGTGAAAGGCCTTCCCCGGATCTTTTTGCTTCCATAATTTCCTCCAAACCCTATACCCTCTCGTCGAGTTGTACAAATCCACGCAGAAGAAAGCGAAAAATGGTGCGAACTACCCTCAGCTCGCTTCTTTCCCCGAACAGAGACCTTAGCAAAATACAGATCCCGAAGGTCTCTCCTGATTTTCTTGGTTTAGGATTGCTGGGTTGAAAATCCGTTTGCCAGGTAATGGAGGTTCGCTAAAGAGCTCGAGAGCCTGCTTGAACCTCATCTTTTTTTAATACAAGATTTGTGCCAAACCAAACGTGAGAAAACTCGGGGATTTCCTGCTTCTTAGTTAGTTTCAAAATCAGGCCTGGAGTGCTGAAAACCCCTGTCCAAAGCAATTTTCAAGAAGCTGTAAAAGAAAATTTGAACCCGTTTGCTATTCGAGACCTAGCAGGCGCAGCGCTTTGCGTTTGAAGGGTATCGTGCCCATGCACAAAAAAATGTGCATGTACGCACTTAGTAATGGGCAACACATAGTAATTCCTATAATTTTGCCTTTATGGACTAGAATCTCAATGGGCTAAGCGTGGGGGGCGTTCATCGGGCCCGGAACCAAATGGAAGGGGCCTGAATGGTATCAAAAACCAAGAACCTTCATAGCTTTCTTTGGGATCTGTGAAATAATCTTGCCATTGACCAGGAGACCCAGACCGAGGACATGTCCCTTTAGGGAAAGAATAATATAGCCGTTTTCGAGTCCGCTGGAGCCGGGGATGCTTTTACCTTGCAAAAGAGCCTCTAGACCCTCCTGTTCCAATTCTACTTTTCCTTTTGAGGCTTTTTTGCCAAACACCTGGATGAATCTTGTTGTGGGTTTTTTGAAGGAGCCAATTTGACGAAATGCCCTCATCCCTACCCTTAACACCTTTAGGCTTCGGGCCTGCTCGAGGCTCGCCGACTTTCTCATGAGCCACCAGCTTTTGTTCTTCCTGTAAATGATATAATCCTCGAACAGGGCTTCAGGTATTCCAAAGCGATCCTTAAGGTAGACAAGAAGCTCTCTTCTTTCACGATCGTCTGCCGATTCTGGCCATGTAGAACCCGACAGAGTTGATCCGGTGAGGATAGAACCTCGCTGTTCTTCGTAATCTTTTGTCATATTTTTTCTTCTTCCACTCCAATAGGCCCGGTTCATAGTCAGCCCCACAGCTTATTGGAAGAATATCGGCTTCTCTCCTCTTTAGCAGGTAATCCACCACTTCCTCATTTTCCTCCGGGTTATAGGTGCAGGTTGAATAGAGCATCTCTCCCTTGCTTTTCAACAAGTCAAAACCGCGAATTATGATCTTTTCCTGCGTTTCAATAAGCCTCTGATCAAGCTTCTTTTCCCGGTAATCCACTCCTTCCCTATCAAACCTTAGCGTGCCTTCCCCCGAGCAGGGAACATCAGCAAGTACATAGTCAAAACGCATTCGCATTGGAAATTCCTGTGCCTGGTAACCTGTAAGAATCGTATTCAGCACCCCCAGCCTATCCAAGGTGTAAGCAAGTGGTTTTTGACGACTTGGATAGAGCTCGTTAGCAACTACAAGGCCTGTGTTAGCCATCAGCTGGGCAGCGTGCGATGTTTTGCCCCCAGGCGATGCACACATATCGAGTACAAGTGAAGATTTCTTCACCGATAGAGCAATGGAGGCCAGGCACGAGGTCAGTGCCTGGGGGTGGATGTAGCCAAGAAAGTACTCTGGAAGATTTCCAGCGGAGCTAAGCCCTGGCGCAAGGAACAATGTCTCATCAATTTGGCTGGTCCTTTCAAGATAGATCCCCTTTTCTGCCAGAAGTGCAAGCACGGCTTCCGGCTCAATCTTTAGGCTGTTTGCTCGGATGTGAACAGGTAGGCGCTGCCTGAGACTTTCCTGGAAACTTGAGAAATCGGGGATAATGTCGCGGTAGGCTTCAAAAAAAGGTATCATTCTCGAAAAGTCTTAACAGCCAAAGATGAGGACTCGCTGCAGAACAAGTGCTTGTCTGAAACGGTTACTCAAAACCCCACGCACTATCTTTTCAGCACCGAGCATTTCCTGAGAAAGGCTACCAACACCCACCCAGATCCCACCGATAATGCTCTTAAACCATGGGCGAATCCAGGCCAGTCTCATCAGCGGGATAGAATATGGTTGGCTATTACTTTTCTCTGGATCTCAGAGGTACCTTCATACAGAGTCAGAACCCTTGCGTCCCGGTAGAACCGCTCCACCGGATACTCCTTTATGTAGCCGTACCCACCGTGGATTTGCAGAGCTTGATAGGCAACCCTGTTGGCCATTTCAGAAGCATAAACCTTAGCCATTGATGCTGCCTCAGTGAAATTTTCTCCTCGGTCTTTCATTGCTGCCGCATTGAAAGTCAACAGGCGCGCAGCTTCAATTTGTGTTGCCATGTCGGCAATCATCCAGCGAATGCCCTGGAACTGAGAAATAGTTCTCCCAAATTGTATGCGTTCTTTGGCATAGCTTACGGCCGCATCCAGGCATGCTTGCGCCAGTCCCACTGACTGGGAAGCAATACCAATGCGACCCCCATCGAGAGAAACCATGGCAATCACAAACCCATCTCCCTCATTTCCCAGAAGGTTCTCTTTCGGCACCCTGCAATCCTCAAAAATCAGTTCTGCCGTGTCAGAGCCCCTTAGACCCATCTTGTCTTCTTCCCTACCAACGGAGAACCCTGGAGTACCCTTTTCAACTACAAACGCACTGATTCCTCTATGCTTTTTCCCTCTGTCCGTATAGGCCGTCACAACGGTTAGATGTGAATTCTTGCCGCTTGTGATAAAGGACTTCCTTCCGTTTATAACATAGCTATCAGCATCTTTAATTGCAGTGGATTTTTGGCTTGCAGGGTCAGACCCTGCTCCTGGTTCGGTAAGGGCAAAAGAGCCTATCTTTTCCCCTTTGGCAAGGGGTTTCAAGTAAGTCTCCTTGAGGTAATCAGAGCCGAACAGGAAAATTGGCCCACATGCCACAGAATTGTGTACCGACATGATGACAGCGGTTGAAGCACAAGCGTATGCGATCTCCTGCAAAGCAACCGAATAGCTGATGGTGTCTACTCCGGCGCCATTGTAATGGGTAGGAACGTTCATGCCCATGAGTCCCAGTTCGCCCATCTTCTTGAGACTTTCCAGTGGAAATTTCCCGGTCCTATCTCTTTCCGCAGCAGTGGGTGCAAGTTCAGCTTTCGCGAAATCCCGCACCATAGCTTGAATCATTCTCTGTTCTTCGCTTAGTTGATATGCCATCGTGCCTTGTTCCCTCCCTACGGGGTATACAAAACCACCAGCAACTCAGCTTTTTCATTGCTTATGTTGCGCAGCTTATGGACAATTGATGAATTAAAGTGAAGACACTTGCCGGGGGCAAGGATATTCTTGTTTTCGCCAACCATGACCTCAATCTTACCCTTGAACACATAGATAAATTCCTCGCCAGCATGCTGATAACTTACTCCCTTGTGATCTGATTTCGGATCCACAAAAACTTTGAATGCTTTTAGGTGCTTGTGTCGGGCCTCGGGAGTAAGAGTCTCATAGCTGTAATCCTCGGTTCTCTTTTCATAGTCTCTGTCAGACCTTACCCCTGCTTTTCTCTTTTCTTGCATCAGCAAAAGACTGGAATCTATTTCAAGGGCTCTCGAAATTTGCAATATCACGGCAACGGGTGGAATGACTTCCCCCTTTTCCACCTGGGATATATACTTGGTGCTCAGGCCTGTTTCGTTTGCCAGGTTGTTAAGTGTTAGCTTCTTCTCCTTTCTCAGTTTTTGAATCTTTTTTCCGATGGGCTGTGATTTTTTCGTAACTGTCATCGCCCCCCTCCTTGCTCTGGCGTGTTTGTATTAAGGATACGCCCGTTAAGCTTATCTCCCCTCACTGTGTTCCTCCATCTTTGGAGCTCTCAGAGGATGAGAACACCCTTATGATGAATCCAAGCAGCAAAGTGGCACTGATCAGAATGATCAGGCTGGCGGCAAAGAATGTCATAACAAATAGGAATGGGTCGTTCAAACGGTATGCTGATATTAAAAGATCAATCCCAAAAAATAGAAAAAAGCATGTAAACACAGGAAACCCAATGCGCCGCACCCACAGAAAAATCCCGCTTGCCAAGGATCTCGACACAGCCCCCTCCGCTCCTCAGCTCATTATCCTTCTTCGCCTGCAGTGACAACCTGGTTTTCCCCAAAAATGAGCAAAGTGGTTCTCACTGGTTTAGGTGATTTTACAAAGAAGGCTTCTTGCACCACGCAGCAAAGGATTCGTTTCATCTGAAACCCGAACGCGGTTTACCTTTTCCGGCCATGCTCTTCAGCGAGGTTTAACTTGGGGATCACCAGGTCCTCGCATGCAGTGTAGGGATCGGTTTCACCCGCTCTAATTGAGTTGACGGCCTTTTCAAATTCACCGCTTTGAATCAGTTTTTCAAAAACTTCCTCGATTGTGCGGTTTTTTACCATCTCGGAGAGTTCTTCGCGGATTCTCTCTCTTGTCTTTCTAAAGCTTGTGCCCCCGCTTTTCTCCGCCAGATACATTCTGTGTTTTTCAATTTCTTCGAGGAGCTCCTTTACGCCCCTGTCAAACACTGCCTCCATCTTTAACACAGGAGGTTTCCAGCGCCCTTCCTCATATTTTTCCTGGCTCATATCAAGCATGAGTTTCAGTTCATGAACCGTCTTATCAGAGCCTTCCCTGTCCGCCTTGTTAACGACAAAAATATCTCCAACCTCCAGGATTCCCGCCTTAATAGCCTGAATATCATCGCCCATTCCAGGGATTACTAGTATAATGGTTGTTTGAGCGCTCCTGACCACATCCACCTCATCTTGTCCAACCCCGACTGTCTCCACAATGATATAGTCCTTGCCCATCGCATCGAGAACATCAATCGCACTTCTCGTGGATTGGGTAAGGCCACCAAAATGGCCCCTGGTTGCGAGGGAGCGAATAAAGACCCCATCATCCAGGCTGTGCCTTTGCATTCTGATCCTGTCGCCCAGAATAGCCCCACCGCTAAAAGGGCTGGTTGGGTCTACTGCAAGAACACCAACTGTCTTACCTTCCTTTCTGAGGTGCGCAACCATCTGATCCACAAGAGTGCTTTTCCCCACACCCGGAGCTCCTGTCACTCCGATCACGTATGCTTTACCCGTGTAAGGATAGAGTGCCTTCAAAACCTCCCTGACTTCGGGCACTTTATCATCTATGTCACGGATCAGTCGTGCAACAGTCCTTACGTCTCCGGAAAGAACTTTTTTCACTTCACTTTGCATTTTACTCCTTCAATCCTTGGTTTCACATTTTCCTTGACCCATTGGACAATGTCTTCCAATTTTGTTCCAGGTGTAAAAATCTCTCTTATCCCTATTTTCTTAAGCTTTGGAATATCTTCTTCCGGGATAATCCCTCCACCGCAAACAACAATGTCGTCAATTCCTTTTTCCCTCAAGAGCTCCACCACTCTTCTAAAAAGGTATATATGCGCTCCCGCAAGGCTTGACAGACCAATCATGTCCACGTCTTCCTGGATGGCCGCCTGCACAATTTCCTCAGGGGTTTGGTGAAGGCCTGTGTAAACAACCTCAAAACCAGCGTCGCGAAAAGCTCTTGCAATTACTCTGGCGCCCCTGTCGTGACCATCCAGCCCAGGTTTTGCTACCATTACCCTCAGTTTTCGATCTTTCACTTTTCTTCAAACCTCTTCAGGAGTATCTATGTTCACCTGGTCATTTTCCACTACTCCCCAGTGCCTAAATCCAAACACTTTTGTCAGTAGATCCCCGGATCCCTGTATTCCCCGAAAACCCTCCTGAACACGTCACAAACCTCCTGAAGCGTGGCGTATTCTTTTACAGCGTCAATAATTGGTTCCATGACGTTCTTACTCCCAACGCATGCCTCACCCAATCTTTCCAGGCATTCCGCCACCTTCTTGTTGTCCCGCTCATTCTTAATTTTTTCCGTCTTTTCAATCTGATATTTTTCCAGCGCCTCATTAATTTCAAGGATTTCAACCGGAAGGGTTTCCTCGGTGATATACTTGTTCACTCCCACAACTACTTTTTCATTTTCATCAATCTGCTTTTGATAGCGGTAAGCTGAATCGGCGATTTCTTTTTGCGGGTAGCTTTTCTCAACCGCAGCGAGCATGCCTCCCATATCATCAATTTTCTTTATAATCTCGAACGCCTCTTCTTCCATTCGGTCGGTAAGTGCCTCAACGAAAAAAGAGCCCCCAAGAGGATCAATCGTATTGGCAACCCCTGATTCTTCCGCAATTATTTGCTGGGTTCTCAACGCAATGGTAGCGGCCTCCTCGCTTGGCAGTGCAAGAACCTCATCCAGCGAATTCGTGTGAAGTGACTGTGTCCCCCCCAGAACAGCCGCCAAAGCCTCCAGAGCTGTCCTCACGATATTATTATAGGGCTGCTGAGCGGTTAGTGAGCAGCCAGCTGTTTGTGTGTGGAAACGCATCCACCAGGACCTGGGGTTTTTTGCCTTGAACCTTTCCTTCATTATCTTGGCCCACATCCTCCTGGCAGCCCTGAACTTGGCAACTTCTTCAAAGAAATCCATGTGGGAATTGAAAAAAAAGGAAAAGCGAGGAGCAAACCGGTCAACGTCAAGCCCTCGTTCAATAGCCGCCTCGGTATAAGCAATACCGTCAGCGAGCGTAAAAGCAAGCTCCTGAACAGCAGTGGATCCGGCCTCTCTTATGTGGTAACCGCTTATGCTTATGGTATTCCACTTGGGGACTTGCTCAGTCCCAAACTCAACAGTATCCGTGATCAGTCGAAGCGAGGGTTTCGGAGGACACATAAAAGTCTTCTGAGCTATAAATTCTTTAAGCATGTCATTTTGAATGGTTCCGCCGAGAGCCTCTCTTTTAACTCCCCGCTTTTCGGCCATGGCAATATACATTGCCCAGATAACCGGTGCCGGAGGGTTGATAGTCATTGAGGTGGTTATTTTGTCAATCGGAAGGCCTTCGAACAAGTCTTCCATGTCCTTGAGCGTGTCAATGGCGACCCCACACTTCCCGCACTCTCCCCTTGCTCTCGGGGAAAAGGTATCATATCCCATTAAGGTAGGCATATCAAAAGCAACAGAGAGCCCTGTCTCTCCTTCCTTGACAAGAAGGTGGAAGCGCCTGTTCGTATCCTTAGCGGAGCCAAGCCCAGCAAACATACGCATGGTCCAGAGCCGGCCTCTGTACATCGAGGGCTGCACGCCTCGCGTAAAAGGATACTGGCCTGGAAACCCGATATCCCGGATAAAATCTTGGTTAGCAACGTCTTGAGGAGTGTAGATTCTTTTTATCTCTTGGTCGGAAACCGTTGAAAAACGCTTGAGCCGCTCCGGCCGGACAGCGAACGCCTCATCCAGCGCCTTTCCCCAGGCCCTGTAAGCTTCCCTTATTTCATCCATAATCTTCCTGTTGTAGGTTAAGGACATAAGGCACCTCCTTTCAGAAGACCCCTTTTTACCCTTGCTTCTCGAGTCAATTCACCCTGCGGGATCCTGGCAGACCCAGGGGTATGTGACCGCGACTGCAAGGCCCTTTCAAGGTGAGCGCATCTTCAATCCGCCAACTAAAGCTTTCCCAGTAGCGCGCTTGATATTGTGTTTTTCTGTATTTCCTTCGTGCCTTCGTAGATCTCCGTTATTTTGGCATCCCTGTAAAAGCGCTCCACTTCGTATTCGAGCATATACCCGTATCCACCGTGCAACTGGATGGCTTCATCAGCAACTTCAACGGCTACCCTGCCTGCATACATTTTCGCCATTGATGTCAGCTTTGGATCAATGCGGCCCTGGTCATAGTTCCATGCAGCCTTGTAAACAATAAGCCTCGCTGTTTCGATCTTGGTTATCATGTCAGCCAGTTTGTGCTGGGTTACCTGGAATTCGGCCAATTTCTTCCCGAACTGGGATCGTTGCTTAGTGTAGGCCATAGCACGATCAAATGAACCCTGGGCGATCCCAAGGGCCTGTGCCGCAATCTCGATTCTGCTTTCATCAAAGAACTCCAATACCTGGTAAAATCCCCTGTTTTCTTCTCCCACCAGGTTTGATATCGGCACGCGCACATCGTTGAAAGAAAGTTCTCCTGTGGATGTCATCCTGATACCCATCTTTTCCCCAACATCTGTGCTCGTAAATCCCGGTGTGTCCCTGTCCACGAGTATTACGGACTGGCCTCGGTAGCTCGGCTTTGCCTCTGGGTTGGTTTGGCAGAGCAAGAGCACGAAATTGCTGATAGTGCCGTTGGTAATAAATGTTTTAACGCCATTGATAATATATTCATCCCCCTTTTTTACCGCAGTCGTATTCATCATGGTAATATCGCTTCCGTGGTCCGGCTCCGTGAAACCACCGCTGCTTATGGCTTCCCCTTTTGCAATCGGAATGAGGTACTTCTTTTTCTGATCTTCTGTGCCGAAACGCAAAATTATCTCAGAAGCAAAATCCGCCAGGCTGATCGCGATGCCAAGGCTGGAGTCTTGCCTGCAAAACTCCTCAACAACAAGGGCGTTTTCCAGGATCCCGTACTCCTGGCCCCCGTATTGCTCCGGAAAGTGGATACCCAGGAAGCCGAGACTGCAAGCCTTGCTCCATAATGACTTTGGGAAAGTATGTGTTTTTTCATGTTCAAGAGCTATTTCCTTGTCGAACTCACCTTGGGCAAATTCCCTTGCAGCTGCTCTAATTCCCTCCTGTTCTTTATTCAACCTAAAGTCCATGCTTAAACCCCGTCAAATAAGTTCGCCTTTAAATTCCGGTTTTCTTTTCTCAAGGAAAGCTCTCATCCCCTCTTTTGCATCAGGGCTGACCATACACAGGCTGAAAGCATCAATTTCCATAAAGCAGCCTTTGTGCAGATCCATGTCGCTGCCCCGATCTATGCACTCCTTTACCGCCCTGAGGGAAACTTTCCCCTTTGACGCAATAAGATTTGCCGTCTTCATTGTTTCTTCCCACAGCTTTTCTGGAGGAAAAACCTTGTTTACCAGTCCAATTGACTGAGCCTCCTTGGCGGAGATCATCACCCCCGTCATGCACAGCTCTTTGGCCATGCTTTTTCCCACAATGCGCGCAAGCCTCTGTGTTCCACCAAAACCCGGGATCACGCCCAAATTGATCTCCGGCTGCCCGAACTTGGCGTTTTCTGAAGCGTAGACAAAATCACAGGCCAGAGCTATTTCCGTGCCCCCTCCCAAAGCAAACCCGTTAACGCAGGCAATCACGGGAATAGGCAGCTTTTCAAAGCGAAACATTAGCTCGTGCCCATCACGTGCCCACCTTCTGGCTTCAAGAGGGGAGAGGTTCGACATGTAACCAATATCAGCACCTGCAACAAAGGACTTTTCCCCCTCCCCGGTGAGGATCAAAACGCGCAGAGAAGGATCCCCTTCTATGTCGTCCAAAACAGTGTTGACCTCTCTTAAAACATCGGGGGTGATCGCGTTCAGGGCCTCGGGCCTGTTGAACTTAATAACCGCTACGCTTTCCTGTCTTTCAAAAATGATGTTTTCGTAATTCATATCCTAACTCCTCTCTGCTCGGTTTGGAATCAGATTCTCTCCAAAACCATTGCCATTCCCTGACCACCCCCTATGCAAAGAGTGGCCAGCCCAAGTGCGTGCTCATTTCTGATCATCTGGCCCATTAGAGTCAACACGATCCGCGCTCCCGTGCACCCTATTGGGTGGCCTATCGAAATACCGCTGCCCAGAAGATTTGTTTTGTTAAGATCCAGCTTTAGCTCCCGCATGCAGGCGATTGCCTGGGACGCGAAAGCTTCGTTGAGCTCAACAACACCGAAATCATTTATGCTCAGCCCTTCTTTGTCCAGGAGCCTCCTTACCGCCGGCACCGGCCCGAGTCCCATATAAGCCGGATCAACTGCTCCTGCTGCATAGGCTCTTATTTTGACAAGCGGCCTCAACTCGTATTCCTTTGCCTTCTCTTCGGACATAAGCAACAGCGCTGCAGCCGCATCATTAATCCCTGAGGCATTGCCGGCCGTCACAGTGCCATCTTTCTTAAAAGCTGGTCGAAGTTTTGCCATTTTTTCAACGCTGGTCTCCATAGGCCTTTCATCAGTATCAAAGACAACTGGAGGCCCCTTTCTCTGGGGAACCTCAACAGGGACTATTTCATCTTTGAATGCACCCCCAGCTATTGCTTGTCTAGCCCTTTTATGGCTTAAGGCTCCAAGCTCGTCTTGTTCCCCCCTTGAAATGCCATAGATTTCCGCAATGTTTTCAGCAGTTATTCCCATATGGTAGCCATAGAAAATTTCAAACAGGCCGTCAAAAACCATCAGGTCAACAATTTCCGTATTGTTCATCCGCGCACCCCATCTGGCGGCAGGAATGGCATAAGGGATAAGGCTCATGTTTTCCATCCCCCCCGCAAGGACAACCTCTGCATCGCCTGTTCGAATCGCCTGTGTGCCAAGAGCAAGAGCTTTCATTCCTGATGCACAGACCTTGTTCACGGTAAAAGCATACGTCTCTTTTGCTATACCGGCCCTGATCATGGCCTGTCTGGCCACATTCTGCCCCTGCCCGGCTCCTACAACATTGCCCATGATCACTTCATCTATTGCTATGGGCTGAAAAGAATCATCGTAGTCATAGGCCTCTTTTTCAAGATCCACCATACCCTTGCCCTTGAAAATATCGGGGGCAAAGCGTAGCCTATCTTCGCCTGCTTTTGGCCGGAGCTTTGCTCTTTTCAAGGTTTCCTTAAGCACTATGGTCCCCAGTTGCACGACGGGGGTCGTTTTCAGGGTTCCTCCAAATGCCCCTACAGGCGTTCTAACTCCAGAAACTATTACTACTTCTGCCATACTCTTCTCTCCTTTGCTCTAGTAGTCTTTTAACGTACCTCCTGGCTGCAGTGATCTGCAGCGCATTCAAAGAATGAACTTCCCAGCCGCAAGCAGCTTGGAAACTATCTTAACCCCTTACAGGGCGGGAAAATTAACTACCCCGCCGAAAGCGGACGAGGTATCAATCGGAAATTTTCTTAATGCCCCAAGGGGCGGGGAATTGAACCCTCGTCCGCCTCTGTCGGATTGAATATTCGCTAATACGCTCTTTGGGCCTCTGGCTGCTATTCATTGTAGACAACGAGAGTTACAGCCTCTCCGCCCCCCAGGCAGAGACTCGCCTGACCAACCTCTGCGCCCTTTTCCTTCATAGCGTATATGAGGGTAGTAAGCACCCTCGCTCCGCTCGCGCCAATTGGGTGACCTAAAGCGACCGCACCGCCATGTATGTTAACTTTTTCAGGATCCAGACCAAGCTCCCTGTTTATTGCAACCGAGGACGCACTGAATGCTTCATTAATTTCATGCAGGTCCACATCCCCCAGCTTCAGGCCGGCTTTGGCAAGCACTTTGGGAATAGAGTAAATCGGTGCCACTAAAACGTATTTCATGTCTATTCCCGCTGCTCCCTGAGCGCCCACGCGTACCATTACCTTGCATCCCAGTTCCCTCGCCTTTTCCCTTGACATCAGAACCAGCGCAGAGGCTCCATCGCTAATTTTTGAAGCATTACCCGCCGTAACAGTGCCGTCTTTCTTGAAAGCGGGCCTCAGTCTTGCCAGGGCCTCTGCACTCGTTTTCGGCTCTCTGAGAGGAATCTCGTCAGTGTCAAAAATTCTGGGTTCCCCCTTTCTGACAGGTACCTTTACGGGGACTATTTCCTCCTTGAACCTCCCCTCATCAATCGCTTTCCATGCCCGCTTATAAGAAGTCAGGGCAAACTCGTCCATGTCTTCCCGTGTCACGCCATATTTCTGCGCAACCAGCTCAGCGCTCATACCCATATGAAAATCATTTACATGATCCCAGAGCCCGTCATGCACCATTCCGTCAATGAGTTCGCCATTGTTCATCCTATAGCCTGTTCTTGCCTTTTCCAATAGGTATGGGCACAGATTCATATTCTCCTGGCCCCCGGCAACCACCACGTCTGCATCCCCGCACTGTATTGCCTGTGCTGCCAGCATCACTGCTTTTAAACCTGAGCCGCACACCTTGTTCACAGTAATTGCCCCTACCTCCCACGGGAGGCCGGCCCGCACCATGGATTGCCGCGCCGGATTCTGCCCGAGGCCATGGGGGAGTACGCAACCCATGATCACCTCATCAACGTCTTCATTTCTTATTCCTGCTCTTTTTATGGATTCCTTGATAACAATTGATCCAAGTTCGGTGGCCGAAATGTTGCTGAGCGAGCCGCCAAAATCACCTATTGCCGTCCTACACGCACTTACGATTACTGGTTCTCTCATCTCTTCTCCTTTCAATCCTAGAAACTCCACTCCTCAAAGTCTTTGCACAACCCAGATGTCCCTTGAAAATCTTTGTGCTTAACTTCAAAGAATTTGGCTCGCATACGAACAAGTTAAGCCTCTATATCGTTAAGTTCCTGGAGTTTCGAATATATAAAGATAGCTCTTTTCAAGTCAAGACATAAAAACCAAACCCGCTGTAGGGGAACCCCCCACCCCCCAACCTTGCAAAATCACGTCAAAACCTCTTCCTCTGTCTCTCACTCCAGAAACTATGCCAAAGCAGGATCGTGGGTCCTCACGTGCTCTTGACTCGATTCCACTTGACAGGGGGAAGGATTCCCCGTTAATTATAAATTGTCTGTTTAGCATCAGCCAGCGGGTGCGGCAGTCAAAACTTTGTGCTACTCTGAGAAAATGTGAAAGGAATAGCCTATGAACCCACTAGCAAAAGAACTAAATGAGGTCATTCAAAAAGCAAATCCCCATGTTTTCAACATGCTCTCTGAAGTAGGGAAAAACCTTTACTTTCCCAAGGGGATTTTAAGTCAAAGCGCCGAGGCCAAAGAAAAAGCTCACAAATTCAATGCCACCATAGGCATGGCTACTGAAAAAGGAGATACGATGCACCTTCCTTCGGTGATAGCCATGGTAAACGGGCTAAAGCCCAAGGAATGTCTCACCTACGCTCCTTCATTCGGTATTATGCCTTTGCGTCGGGCATGGAAAGAGGAGATGCTAAAGAAAAACCCTTCGTTAGAGGGAAAAGCCATAAGTCTACCGATCGTAACAAATGCTATTACTCACGGACTTAGTGTGGTCTCAGACATGTGGATCAATCCAGGAGATGTAATAATCCTGCCCGACAAAATGTGGGGAAATTACAACCTCATATTTTCAGTTCGAAGGCAAGCAAAGATAGTACATTTTTCTCTGTTCGATGAAACTGGAGGCTTCAACCTAAAGAGCTTCCAGGACTGCCTTGAAACCCAAGCCAAGGCAAATAAAAAACTGGTTGTAATTCTGAACTTTCCCAACAATCCAACCGGCTATACACCTACGGTTTCAGAGGCTGATACAATCGCTAGTATTCTCATTGATCAAGCAACGCGTGGGACAAACATACTTGCCATCTCAGATGATGCCTATTTCGGTCTCTTCTACGAGAACAATTCTTTGAAAGAATCAATTTTTTCTCGGATTGTGAATCAGAATCCAAGACTACTTGGAATCAAACTGGACGGGGCTACAAAAGAAAATTACGTTTGGGGGCTTAGGGTTGGTTTCATCACCTATGGCGCATATTTTGAGAACTCCCATGAAGACGTATATAACGCCCTTGAACGAAAAACAGCGGGAGCGGTGCGGGGCTCGATTTCCAACGCTTCTCATCTGGGCCAGTCCATGACCCTGAAATCCATGCAATCAGACACCTACTGGTCAGAGAAAAAGTCGAAATTTAATATAATGAAGGAGCGCGCTCTTGAAGTCAAAAGAGTGCTGGCAGACCCGAAGTATAGGGACGCCTGGGAACCATACCCGTTTAATTCCGGTTATTTCATGTGCTTGAAACTAAGAAATGTTGAAGCCGAGCCCCTGAGAGTACATCTGCTCGAAAAATATGGTGTAGGGCTCATTTCCCTTGGGAAATATGATCTGCGCGTGGCTTTTTCATGCATTGAAAAAGATGACGTACAGGAACTCTTTGATACCATATTGCAGGGGGTAAAAGACCTGGGATCATGAAAAATGCTGGGCGATGAGAAAGAACTTATAGCCTCTTTGCAGGAAAAACCTTGGGCTCAGGAATACCCGGACGATGGCTTCTGGGAAAACCTTGTTAAGGAAATAAACGAGTCTATCCTCCCAAATTTTCTTACCGAAGTCGCAAACCAAATAGACGAGATCATCGAGATCGATCCCGATCTGTCCGAGACCAAGATTTTCTCCCTGGTTAGTCGCCTCATGGTGGAGTTCCTGGATGCACACTCGGCATCAGTGAGAATTTACGATCCCCGCACCGAGCAAATGCTCTCTTACGGCTCTTACCCCTCTGAGGAAGGAAGCAGGGAGACTTATATACCCCTGGAAAAGACCGTAGCCGGAGAAGTAGTCAGGACACAACGTCCTTTTTTGGTTCCAAACATCCTCAAAGAGAAACTCTACCAGGACAAGAAGCGAGTTCACAAAAAGGGAGTGTTCTCCATAATAGCCGTCCCTGTCACGATTCCCCGTTTCTTCCCCCACGAAAGGGGAACAGTTGGGGTAGTTCAGATTTACTTTACCGAAAAAGACCGCTCCTTCAAGCCTCTTGAAATTCAGACCGCCGAACTCATGGCCAGAAGGCTCAGCTTCGTAATTGCACGCAAGAAGATTCTTTCCTTATTCAGGATCAATGAAAAAAAAGAAATAATTGTTCGTGAGATATTTCGGAAGCTCGGGACCAAAGGCGGCATCAAAATGAAGGATATCTTCAACAGTGTCATTCCGGAGCTTGCCGATATCATAAGTGTTCAGAGCTGTGCTCTTTTTTCAGCCTCAAAGAATCTGGAATATGTGATTTTAGAGGCAGGCTATCCTGAATACCCGGGCTACCACACCATAGGAAAACGTTTCCCCATTAAAAGTGAGCCCGCCTTTGAGCTTGTGTTGAAGCAGAGAAGTTACGAAAGGATTTCACCCTACGAGGTTGTGACACCTTCCTATGTGCTGGTTGTTGATCCTCAGAGAAGCGCATACATATCCAGGAAAATGAAAAAGTTTGCGCTCGCTCGCAATATTAATTCAATCTTATACGTACCTCTCAACACGGGCGAAGACATCACCCACTTTATAACTTTTGATGCTCTTGACCAAAGAAAAAGATATACGGAAGGAGAAATTGAAGTTTTCCTCTTTCTTGGGCGGGAACTCGTGAAAGCCCAGCGGATGGAAGCCCTCGATGATATTCTCCACGATTTTAAAAACCCAGCGATTGCAACAGCAGGTTTCGCACGAAGGCTCAAAGGTCTTATTTATCAAAAAGGCTTACGAAAGAATGACCCGAGAATCAAGAAATACCTGGATATCCTTGTTGAAGAAACAGCTCGCATGCAAGAAATGGCACTAAGTATTTACCTTGTCGGCAAGGAGCAGGTAATCAATCTCAGTCAAGCGGCCAAGAAACGATTCGAAATTAACAAGGAAGTAATCAAAGAAATGCTAAAACAGAACGTGACCCTGGAAGAGGGGCCGTTCCAGGACCCCCTGTTTGTGAAAGGCTACCCCCTGCATATTGAGCGTATACTTGACAACCTGCTTAACAATGCCACTAACGCTATCCCGCTTCAGGGCGGAACTCTCTGCATCCAGACCTTTTCAGAAGGGAAATGGGCCTGCATAAGGATCACGAACACGGGTCAGCTCTCTGAGGCCGAGCGCTTGCAGCTCTTGGAAGGAGAAGCTTCCGGAAGAGGTCTTTATATTACCACGCGAATTGTCCGTTTGCTTGGAGGGAAGATGGACATAGAAGTAGGAAAACATACGACATCCGTTGTGGTTAAGATTCCGGCATACCTTTACTAAGAAATGAAGTCACTCGCTACATATAGGTGTGCAGGGCGCCAGCTCCGACACAGCAGATAGGCCACAGCCTTTTTCAGGCCTTTCTGCGATTATTACTGGGCAGTCTCCATTTCAAACTGCATAAACTGCCCTGACTTTGCGGCTCTAGGCATGGGCGTGTACTTCTTGGGCTCATGTCCTTCCCTGAAAGCCTGAAAAACAGTTTCTTTGGAATAGGGACTGGCCAAGAGGCCGGTTTTTGCATCAATCTTGGCAAAAACAACGCCTTTAGGCACAGCGAAATCTTCCACCAGCCGACCTTTTAACACCTTGGACATAAAATAAAGCCAGATTGGGCTGGCTGCTCTGGAACCTGTCTCTCCTTTGCCCATTGGCCTGCGGTCATCGTATCCCACCCATACCCCCGCTAACAGAGAAGGCGTAAAACCAAGAAACCAGGCATCCCTCAGACTATTGGTGGTGCCGGTTTTGCCAGCAGCCGGTCTTTTCAGCACTTTGATTCTCCACCCGGTGCCCTCTTTCACAACTGCCTTCAGCAGGTCCGTCATAACATATGCTGTTTTCTCCGATATCGACCTCCTTATTGAAGGCTGACTTTCCTCTATTACCCGGCCGTAGCGGTCCTCAATTCTTGTCACGAAAACAGGCTCCACCAGGTTTCCTCCATTAGCAAATACCGAATAAGCCTTTGTCAGCTCAAGCAAAGAAAGGCCCGAAGAACCCAGGGCCAGCGAGAGGTCCGGACTCAGATCAGAGTTAATGCCCATTCTTCTCGCATATTCTATAGCGTAGGGGATTCCTATGCGTTTGAGTATTTTAACGGTTATTACGTTCCTTGACTTGATGAGTCCGGTTCTGAAAAGGGTGGGCCCATAGAATTTTTGTTTGTAGTTTCTCGGGCGCCAGATCTCATCGTTGGGATTCATGCTGGAGACATAAGGCGCATCCAGTATGATGGTGGCCGGATTCATTCCCCAGTCAAGAGCTGCCGCATAGATGATGGGTTTGAATGCGGAGCCGGGCTGACGGCGAGCCTGAATTGCCCGGTTGAACTGGCTGGTAGAAAAATCCCGTCCCCCAACCATTGCCTTAACTCTTCCGGTATCAGCTTCCATGCACAAAACCGCACCCTGTATCTCGGGTTCCTGCTCCAGGGAAAGCTTCCAAGCATAAGGACTGGTTCCTGTCCCCTTGATGCGGACAAGGATCACATCGCCGAAACTGAGTGCATCACTTGGTTTCTCTAGCTTTGCGGCATAGTAAGGAACCTCCGGGTCAGGTTTTCTGGCCCATTTCATATCCGCAATCGATATGACCCCTTTCTCCTTTCCGAGGCTGACAATGACCTGCTTGTTGGCATCATCCACCTTCTCTACAAGCCCCTCCACAATATCCCCTACCGTGGGGGGAGTGCTTCTGAATTTCTCCTCTTGCTCCTTCCTAAAAGTTCCTATTTCTCCAGGAGACAGATGCCTCAGGGGACCCCGGTACCCTTCCCTCTTGTCCAGTTCCCGCAATCCCCTGTTAAGTGCTTCCTTGGCAGCGCGTTGCATATCAATGTTTACGGTTGTATAAACTTTGAGCCCCCCCCTGTAAAGCAGGTCATGTCCGTATTTTTGTTCAAGGTATTGCCTCACGTATTCTGTAAAATAGGGTGTTTTGTAAAAAGGATTTCTCCTTTCTTTGCTCACCTGAATCTTCTCGGCCAGCGCTGCTTGTTCCTGTTCCTTCGTGATGTATCCCTCTTCCTCCATCCTTTCAAGCACATACTTTTGCCTGGCTTTGGCGCGCTCAAAATGGGAGAAGATGGAATACTTACTTGGCGCGCGTGTAAGCCCTGCTATCATGGCGGCTTCAGCAAGGCTCAGCTCCGATGCTTTCTTGTTGAAATAGGTGCGCGCTGCCGCTTCAACGCCATAAGCTCCATGGCCAAGATAGATTTGGTTCAGGTAAAGGAACAGGATTCTTTGTTTTGAAAACACCTTTTCTATTTGCAGCGAAAGTATGGCTTCCCTGACCTTTCGGCGGTAGGTTCTCGCGGGATTCTTCAACAACAAGGATTTAGTCACCTGTTGGGTTATTGTGCTCCCTCCTTGCTCTATTCTGCCCGCTGTCAGGTTCTTAATCAGTGCCCTGAAAATGCTTGCAATATCTATCCCTTCATGCTTATAGAAGCGGGAATCTTCGGCTGCAATAAACGCATTGATCAGGTGCTTTGGAACCTGGTCCAAGGGAATCACGATTCGTTTTTCATCCCAAAATCTGCCTATGACTTCACCACCATCACTGAAGACCTCGGTAATGGTAGGGGGGTTGTATTCCTTGAGCGATCCAATGTAAGGCAAATTACTTGACCACACATACCACAAGACCCCACCAGTTCCA
>Ga0180301_10000103_pt1 | contig 57776 bp, 73 predicted proteins | sample GuaBasSediGuay16_FD_121797 | JGI IMG/M metagenome (GOLD analysis project Ga0180301, IMG submission 121797) | Subseafloor sediment microbial communities from Guaymas Basin, Gulf of California, Mexico - Guay16, Core 4569-2, 12-15 cm | ecosystem: Environmental > Aquatic > Marine > Hydrothermal...
CCATATTAACCTACACTATAGATATATAGATGATAATGCTGGAAAATTATATGTTATATAGAGTATATACGTCTCTATATTTTTCGTTTCTCTTTTCATTAAGCAGATAAGCGTAACACTCTATATCATTAATATGTGCAACAAGCTCCAGGACTTTACTAAAATATCCATGATTTATTTAAACACTCTAAGTGCTGCTACATATACCATCTCTTTTTATAATAGTTTATGCTCTAATATTTGATCCATACCGTTTTAAATATCGGAGTTTTGAATAGATGTCTTAAAGATTTACATGTTCTGGATAAAAAGATATAATGCAGAAAATGTTTTCCTCTGAGCATTGTTTTAAATTAACCAGTTCTGGTTAATTTACAGAGAAAACCTTAAAAATTCATACGAGAAGATTTTGATGAACATAATGAATTATACTGGATTAATGTAAAGGAGGCTTCATGTCATGAAAACCAGTGTTCTCATAGCAATATTTGTTGTATTATTAATCATAATAGGTGTGGGAGCTTTCTATGCAGGAATGACGTATGGAGCAGGTCCGGCAGAATTTGAAGAAAAAGCTGTATGGACGCCTCCAGAAAAGATTAAAGCAGCATTCATTTACGTAGGTCCAATTGGCGATTTTGGATGGACCTACATGCATGATATTGGTAGGCGTGTAGTAGAAGAGTTGTTTAAAGACTGGCTGGAAACAGACTATATTGAACGTGTAACTGAAGCCAAGATACTCGAAGTAGTCGATGACTTCGTTAAGAGAGGATTTAATGTAATATTCACGACATCATTCGAGTTCATGGATAAGACTATTGAAGCTGCAGAAAAATACCCTGACATAATGTTCTTCCACTGTAGTGGTTATAAGAGGAGAGCTAATGTAGGAACCTATTTTGCAGACTTATACCAAGTCTATTATCTCAACGGATTAATGGCGGGAGCTCTAACAAAAACCGGCAACATTGGATATGTCGCAGCTTACACAACACCCGAGGTAATTAGACACATCAACGCTTTTGCAATCGGTGCAAAAGAAGTTGGAGAACAATTGGGTAAAGAGATAAAAGTCTATGTAATTGAGATTGGAGGCTGGGTTGCCCCAGAGAAAGCTAAAGAAGCCGCAGATACCTTAGTTGAACAATATAATGTAGACGTACTAGCATTTACGGAAGACACTACAGCAGTAATAGAGTATGCACAATCAAAGTTTGAAGAGGGTAAGCCTGTATACGTGTTCAGTCACTATAGCCCAGGATGGGTCTATGGCAAGGACGTTGTAGTTAGTGGACAATTAGTTAGATGGGAGGTGATTTATGCAGATATACTAGCAAAAGTAAAAGCAGGGATATACACGCCATATAACTTAAACAACACTGACTACTGGTACCTATTAAATACTGGAGCAGTCGAGTTAGGCTGCCATATTTTCGAAAACGGCTCAGTTATGTTAATCAACCCCAAGTTCGTACCCCAGTTAAAAGCAATTAAGGTCAAGGACAAACTAACTGGCGAAGAACTAAGTGTATATGACCTAGTGATGCGCAGGTACTATCAAATGAAGGAAGCATACATGCTAACTTCACTACAAGACACAGCTTTAACGCACAAATATGAGAACATACCATCTATAAGCCTAGGCAAAGCATTTGGACACGAAGACTTTAAGTATCCAATTGCTGGAGTTTTCGACCCATTCACAGGGCCATTAAGCGGTTACCATAAGGATACTAAAGAGAAAGTAACAGTACCTGCTGGCGAAAGACTAGGACATCACGAGCTATGGACTATGGAGTGGTTTGTTGATTGGGTCGAATTCCTAGGAAGAAAGCAGTGAATAACTCTAAAGAGTTTAAACCTGCTAATCCAGTAAATTTAGGGTACAAGAGTACTAGTGAGGCAACTAACTATGGCCAGCATTACCCAAACTAATGATCTTTTTTCTTCCCGTTCCCAAAATAGATTTGGAGAACCTGTTGTAGTACTAAAGAATATAACAAAGAGATTTCCTGGAGTAGTAGCTTTAGACAAAGTCTCTCTTGACATAAGGAAGGGAGAAATACATGCTCTTTTAGGAGAGAATGGTGCGGGGAAGTCGACACTTGTAAAGATACTATATGGAATTTATGCTCCTGATGAAGGAGAAATCATTATTGAGGGGAAAAGAGTAACAATAAACGATCCCCGAGAAGCTATTAACCTAGGAATAGTAATGGTATCTCAAACACCACAGCTAATAGACTCATTAACCGTAGCCGAAAATATCATGCTAGCTCTCAACAAGTATGGGATCTTTACACCAATATCGAAAGCTATTAATTACATTAAAAAAGTTGGCGAAGAAATAGGCATAAAAATCGATCCTAAAATAGAGGTCTGGCGTTTAACGTATACTCAGAAGCAATTAGTAGAAATACTTAGAGCTACTCTACTTGGTGCAAAAGTACTATTGTTGGACGAAGCAATAACCTACTTACCACTTGAAGAGAAAAAGAAATTCTATAAATTCATAAAAACTTTTGCCGACAAAGGCGGCAGTGTAGTGTTAATTACACATAAGATCTATGAGGCCATGGATATAGCAGACAGAATAACTGTTTTAAGATTGGGCCGTGTTATAGGCACGGTAAATAAGAAGGACGTAACAATAGATGATGTAAGAAAAATGATGTTTGGCGAAAAGTCGGCGGAGATAACGTACGAGAGACTTCCGTCATCAAAGCCTGAAGAGAAGATAATACTGAGAGTTAAAGATCTATGGGTTAAAGGGGATTTCGGAGAATACATTGTAAAGGGAGCTACACTTGCTGTGAGAGCAGGTGAAGTTGTAGGAATCGCTGGAATAGCAGGCAATGGCCAGAAAGAATTAATTGAAGCAATAATGGGATTACGTAAAGTAGTTAAAGGTAAAATATTCTTTGAAAATGAAGAAATAACCAATAAAGGTACTGCCTATGTTAGGAGAAAAGGTGTAGGATATATCCCAGATATACCAGTTAGATACGGAGTCTCGTTGGACAACACTATTGAAGAAAATATAGCAATAATACCGTTATTTACAGGGTTTATTATAAACTGGGATAAGATCAGAGACCTCGCCAATAAACTCATTAACGAATACGCTATCACAACACCATCATCTACAACGCCTGTAAAGTTTCTATCAGGAGGCAACATAATGAAAGTCCTAGTTTCAAGAGAATTAGTTGCAGCCAAAAAATTACTGATAGCCTATAATCCTACAAGAGCGTTAGATGAAGTAACAGCTATCAAAGTGAGAAAAATAATTAAGAAAAAAGCTCTAGAGGAACGCGTAGCAGTATTATTTGCTTCAGAGGACTTAGACGAAGTTTTCCAACTTAGCGACACTATTCTAGTAATGAATTCAGGTAAAATAGTAGGTAGATTTGAGGCTGAGAAAGCAAGAAGAGGGGAAATAGAGAAGCTTATGGTGATGTAGCAATGGTATTGCTTAATCTACTAAAGTACAGGCTCATTATAGTAAAAAGGGTTAAACCAATACCCTATGGTGGTGTAATAATCCCCATAGTATCTCTAATAACAGGTATATTGTTATCAGCGATAATACTATGGGTTCTCGTTGCAATACCTCCTCTTGAACTGTTTAGTTCTATTGCTCACTCGGTTCTATCACCAGTAGTACTGAAATCATTCATAATGCTATCACTAATTGGATTAGCATTAGTCATATCATTTAGGGGGGCTGTATGGAATATTGGTGGTGAAGGACAAATAATGATGGGGGTGCTTGTATCAACATACATAGCGTTATTTACAGCTCTAGGTACAATGCCGATAGTATCTAAAATAGTAATGGTAATTTTGGCAGCAATAGCTGGTGCACTGTGGGCTGCAATAGCTGGCATTCTTAGAGCATATCTAGGAGTAGATGAGGTGCCAATAACTTTACTAATGAACTATATTGCATACTATATAATCGACACATTGGTTAATGGTCCTTGGAAAGGAAAACATACATGGGGATATATCCGTACAGACGAAATACCGAGAGCTTCAAGATTCATAACAATACCTGGTACAACAATCACAGTTGAAGCAGTAATATTACTAATAGTGGTCTATATCGCCGCATGGTATATACTAAACTACACTTCTCTAGGTTTAAGGATTAGAATACTTGGCTCAAACCCGGACCTGCTGAAATCAGCTGGCATAAATGTGCCCATTACAATAATCCTAGCATTAACCATCTCAGGAGCCATAGCAGGCATCGTTGGAGCAATATACTTAGCTGGTATAATACATAGAATACCCTACCCCATAGAGGCACAGACAGCAAATTATGGCTACACGGGAATACTTGTTGCATGGCTATCTATGCTAGATCTAAGGGCTGTGCCTATAGCAGCATACATTGTGGGAATACTAGAAGCAAGTAGTATACGTTTAGCTCGAGCAGCAGTAATGTACATATTCATGGGAACAGTATTATTGACATATACTGTTACCAGGATCTTCTCGGAATACACTATTAAGTTTGTAAAAAAGATGTGAGGTAGGAAAAATGGACGCATCAATACTATTAGAAATAGCCCCTGTATTTATGACATATTATTTAGCAGCCTTAGGGCACGGCTTTTTCGAAAAATCCGGTGTATTAAACTTAGCAATCGACGGGATATTTGTACTGTCAGTAGCAGTAACCTTCGCAGTAGCAGTATATACTGTGAATCCCTGGCTAGCTCTTACGGCAGCAGTTGTCGTGAGTATGTTATTTGGTGTATTACTTGCATACCTTACAACAAAATTTCCGATAAGTCATGGAGCGGCTGGGTTATCGCTAATGTTCCTAGGATATGGTTTGGCTGCAATAGTTGGTAGGCCTGCAAGAGAATACCAGGGTTCAACAGGTGTGAGCGGGTTCGCGTTTCCAGAGGATCCTTTAACGAAAACGCTAATGTATGCTATACCGATAATTGTAGGTGTAATACTGTTATTCATATTGAATAAAACCAAATTAGGTGTAGCGATAAGAGCGGCTGGAGAAAACCCGTATGCTGCGGCTGCATTAGGTGTTGATGTATTAAAAATAAGATTGATAGCTGGAATCATTGGTTACAGCTTAATAGGTGCTGGTGGCGCGTCATTTGTGCTAGCCTGGCTACCCTTATGGTCGGAAGGCCATGGGCTTAATCATGGGTGGTTGGCATTCGCTATCTCGTTGTCAGCGGGAAGACACCCATTATTAACAATAATATCCGCGGGAATATTCGCGGGCTTAGTAAAATACCAGTATTCACTATTAGCGGCTTATGGCCTAAGTACTGATGTAGCGAAAATGATACCCTTTATAGCGGCAATATTAGCAATAGTGATATTTAATGTTACTCCGTTGAAGAGAAAACTAGCGCCGCCAGCAAGTCTAGGAAAGATCTACTTTAAGGAAGAGAAAACTGTTTAAACACATGCTTCCCTTTCTACTCTTGATAGCAGGATTTATCTTATGCCTTGAAATTTAAATAAGCTAGATAAAAAGGCTATAGATATTGAGGCAGACTTGATGACTGTCAGAACGAAAATAATTGGTTATCTCCTAATATTGTTAGGTTTAACCTTGATCATTTTGGCCTTTGTGTTTCTTGTAAGAGAAGAAACTATAACATTAGAATATGGTAATAATACGGTAATAGAATATGGGCATGTATATAGGCATTGTATTATTCTTCAAGCTGATGATAAAGTCTCAATACTGTTTAAAACAAATAACACTATAGAGTTTCTATTTACAGCCCAAGAATACAGTCCTAAAGAGCTATATGAAAAAACAAATACAATACATGTAGAACCTCCGGGAAAAGATTTTGTATTCAACATTACTATGAGTAAAGAGTATTGTTTGCTCATATTTAACTCAAAGGAAGAACCTGCAAACATATCATATAACATTATTATTGCGAGAACTAGACTCTATGAAGAAACGAACTCTATAACATCAATAACAGGGCTAGTCCTAATGTTAGCAGGAATAGTTACGTTATATAGGGCATCTATTAAGAGTCTTGAAGAATACCCCGACAAAATTTATGATGACAATTTATTGTGTAAAACAATCTCTATAAATAAACACGAGTGTATAATAAACACTATAATAGAGAATCCTGAGAAAACTCTGGAGAAAATAGTTGATTATTTTACTAAGAACGGCTACAGAGTGTCCGGGCGGCTAACTAGAACTAAATATATAGTGTCATTCAAGAAGAAAGGAAAGTTTTTTGCCAGAACTTTTGATGAGAAATCTAGGACGATAATAGTTAACATAGGTCATAATAGCATACATGTTATCTACATAATTACTCCACTTAAGTCTTCTGGCACAATAGACTTGGATGGAGTATTTAGAGAAGTTAAAAGATTATTCGAGGCCATTAAAAACATTAGAATCCAATAAAGTCTTCTGGTTTTGGTGGCTCGGGTTTTAGGCCTTTCCTTTCTCTAATCTTCCTGACGAGATCCATTAACATGTTATCTGGTACTGGAGCCCATCTACTGAACTCTTGGCCCCATAGAGCTTTGCCTGCTGTAGCTCCACGAAGAGCTTCAGCTAAGTCGAATGACTCTGCTACTGGAATCTCCGCGATTATCCTAATTAATGGTCCTTGTTGTAGTACCTGAAGGATCTTGCCTCTTCTCTTTGTTAATACTGCTGTTATGTTACCCATATACTCTATTGGCGCTCTAATGTCCAGTTTTTGTATAGGCTCCAATAATGTTGGCCGGGCTGTTAACATGCCAGCATAAATAGCGTTTCTCACAGCTGGATAGAGCTGGCCAGGCCCCCTATGCGCCGGGTCCTCGTGTATTACAGCGTCATGGAGGACTACTTTTACTCCACGAACAGGCTCCATAGCCAATGGGCCTTCACGCATTGCTAGCCTAAATCCTTGGATTATGGTATCCTTGACTTCACGTAAGTGTTGTACACCAGTTGTTAAATCTACGAAGACATTAATGTTTTCATCTATAGCCCAGATTCTCTTTGCCTCGTCGTACTCCCATCCAGCTTCATCACGCAGGATCTTGGCTCTGTCTCTTGGATCCATATCTTCAGTTACTATTCCTTGTTGTATTAACTCTATAGTCCTTTCATCAAGAGGCTCTACATGTATATATAACTTATTATGCTTATTTGGAGACTTGCCTTCAAATATCTTGCTCTTGTCACGTATACTCTCACGATAGACTATGACTGGAGGCGATACATCTACATCGAGGCCGAATCTCTCTTTTAGGAACGTTAATGCTATCTCTATATGTAGTGTTCCAATACCACTTAACAGGTATTCACCAGTCTCCTCATTAATCTTAACTACCAGGCTCGGATCCTCTATGCTAAGTTTATGCAAGGAGTCAATTAACTTAGGCAAGTCTCTTGGGTTCTTGGGCTCTATGGCAACTGTTACTACAGGTTCACTAAGGAATCTTAGTCTTTCAAACGGGGTCATGACATCCTTATATTCGACAGCTACGAGCGTTTCGCCAGCCCTAGCTTTATCTAGTCCAAGAACAGCTGCAATATTACCAGCCACAACCTCGTCAGCTAATTCACGATATGGACCCATATATAGGCTTACTTGAAGGATCTTTTGTTTTGTCCTAGCGTTAACAAGCCATACTTCTTCGCCAGCTTTCACTGTTCCCGAGAATACTCTACCTGTTGCGACAAGCCCTGCATGAGGGTCTACTCTCATGTCATGAATCATCATTACAAGAGGACCGTTGGGATCGGCTTCTAACATAGCCTTTGCAATCTCTGAATTCATGTCACCTCTCCAGATCTTCGGGATCCTGTATTTCTGTGCCTCACGCGGGTTAGGCACAAATTTTACAACCATGTCAAGAATCGCTTCATGAAGTGGTATCATCTTTTGTAGTTCAAGAACACCCTCTTTACCTCTCTTATAAGCTTCTATAATATCGCTGAACTTTATGCCTTTAGCTGTAGCCATGGGTACTGTAAAGCCCCATCTATCCTTAGCGCTTCCGAAAGCTACATGGCCCTTGGCTGGATCTAATAGCCATGCCGACTTAAATTCTTTATCAGCATACATAGATATCAAGTTGTTAACTTCCTTAATAATCTGGATGAATCTTTGCTGTATCTCTGAAGGACTTAATTTAAGTTCTTTAATTAGTCTATCTACCTTGTTTATAAAGAGTAGCGGACGTACACGCTCCTCTAAAGCCATACGTAAATACATCTCTGTTTGCGTCATAACACCTTCTACTGCATCGACTACCAGAATGGCACCATCAATTACACGGAAACAACGGGTAGTTCTTGAGCTAAAATCTACATGGCCCGGCGTATCAACTAAGTTAATTACGTATGGTTTACCCTTGTATTCGTGATATAGGCTTATGTTTGCTGATTTCACAGTAATTCCTCGCTTCTGCTCTACATCAAGATAATCTAACGCTAAAGCCTCGCCAGCAACTTTTTCAGAGATAATACCGGCTGCCGCTAACAGGGAATCCGAAAGCGTTGTCTTACCATGGTCAACGTGCGCGGTTATACCAATATTTCTAACTTGCTCTAAATTCCTCATTATCCTAAGGATCTCTGATACCTGCTTGTATCTGACCATACGAGATCATCTCATATCATTCTATGCAAGACAGCATCCTAACCTAGTCCTATGTACCCGGAACTGATAGTTATAAACCTTATTTAATTTTCTCCTCTCAGCCTTTCATGCAGCTTCTTTACTATTAAGTTTACTGTATAATTTAATGCTTTGAACAAATCTCCTTTCCCACATGCAGCGCCTGCTGCATCATGGCCTCCGCCGCTGCCTTTTAGGTACTTGCCTACAAGAGGCATTATTTCTCCACCCAGGCTAATGCCCAGTGTTTTTACAATAGAGGGCTTGGCTCTAGCAACAATCCGTACCTCGTCATTTTCCGAACCAATAACAGCTATATCGGCGCCTAGATCTAGTAAGGCCCTGGCAGCACTCCCCTCGAATGCACTTACATAAGAATATGCTATAATGTAATCATTTATTCTCTTAAACGAGAGACGTTGAGCTGCTTTGAGTCTTGCTATTCTTTCAGAAATATCCATTTCGGTCTGTAATAGATTAATCACCTTCCTATAGTCTACTCCAGGCACTCTCGCTAGATGACTCGCTATAGTAAGGGTTGAAGGTGTTGCAATCATAAATCTCCTGGTATCATATATTATTCCTGCTAACAACAACATTGCATCAATATACGTGAATTTGTATGTTTCAGAAAGAATTTTATAAACTATCTCTGATGTTGATCGAGCGGTAGTGTCTAGTACTGCATAGTCTGCTAGGTCTTTTATATTCCCTCCTACATGGTGATCTATTGAAATAATCACGTTAGATCTATTGACGATGTTTTTAATTGGTCCAAGTTGTTCAGTACTACTAGTATCGACAATGATCAACAAGAAATTGCTATTAATACTAGTATTCAGTAGTACTTCAGGGCCGTTGATAAGATTATGTAAATTAAATTCTTTAACTATTTTCTTAGAAACTTCATTAACCCCTTCAGGAAAGACAACAAGCACATTTTTCTTCAAAATCTCATTAACGAAATTGTAAAGAACTATTGAGGAGGCGAGAGCATCAGGGTCGGCGTTTCTATGTGTAGTAATCACAACATATTCTCCGAGATCACTTCTATTGAGAATTTCTCCCAACACGTTTACGTAATAATTCTTCAATAAAGGAGCTCACCTCCTTTATTACACCTTGCACTATAGCATCATAATCTATTACATCATCCAAAGCACCGAGAACCCCTATGTCAAGTGAAATCTCTATTTCACCGCCTTTATTCTCTACAGAGACAATTATATCAGCGTCATAACTTCTGCCCAATGGTATTCTTTTATCGAGTTGTCTTCTAATCTCTTCCTCTATTATTAATGCTATTTCCTCCATAAGGTTTATGTCTAGTTTAGAATGATCAAGATTTAGTATTGTAACACGTCTACGCTTATTATGTTTAACCAACTTTTATCCCATATTTAGCAAGAAGATCCTTTAACTTTTTCTCGGATTCTGCAAGCTGTTTTCTCAGTATTTCAACTTGGTTTTTATATTTCTGACCCTTTACTTTTAATAATTCCTTTCTCTCTTCAAGTTCTTTAACCACATCATCTTTCTTTTTCTTGATCAAGATATGGCCTATGGACTTATATAGTTCAACATCTTCTGGCAGATCTTTGAGATTTAATAATATATCCTCTATTTCAGCTAGCTCGCTTTCTGTTAACCGTAATTCTGTCTCAACTTTTGCGAGAAGATTTCTAAGATTCTCGTATTCAACAAGAGCCTGTTGTACTTCGGGTGGTAGTTTTTGTTCACTCATATTTTAAACCCTCTATAGTCCTTAATATCATAGATATTATACTGAGATAGCTGTTAGCTACAGCTCTTAAAAGATTTACCCTACTACATTGTATCGTTATAACCAACTTATCACCATTTTCACAAATACTGGATTTACATTCTTCTGAAGGAGGATTCAAAGATTCTGGAAGCAAGGCCTTGTAAAGCCCCTTGATTATCTTAATGTTACTCTGTATTTCTATAACAAGCTCACTCTCCAAAGATCTTCACCTTCTTTATCCTCAGGACAGGGCCACATGGTCTTCTAGCCCTATTCCTAAATTCTACGCGTATACCCTCCCTATCCTCAATAACTAGTAATGTTACGTCAGGATTAGGATTTAATACTTCACTAAAGATTTTTATAAAAACATCTGAAATCATAAAACATTCCTCACTACTACACATAGACGGATCTATTGATATTGTAGAAGGATTGTAGGTCCTAAACACCTCTGGCATCTCACGAGACAATTTAACACCACTTAATATTAGTGTCACAATATGTTTCATTAACTGCTCCTGTATCTCGGTACTACTATATGGTATCAACCTATATATCCGGATAATACTTGGATTACCCTTCTTTTCTCCAACAATTATGATGTATTTAGCGCCAAATCTTTTTGCCTCTAAAGCTAGTTCTAAAAGAGTCTTCTTACCTCTATGGGTCCTTATTACTCCTGGTAATACCGATGAGAAGTCTTTTATAAAACTACGCGTCCTATAACTAGGTTCTCTTGACGTTGTTAAAAGAGCTATTAGTTTTAGGGAGTACATTTCCATCTTTCAACAAAAACTTATTCTTCTCTAATAATTACTTTAGGATAATACTTGTTAAGACCTGTTCTCGGAACATATGCTCCTCCAGCCCATTTAGAGCCGCATTTCCTGCATGCCCATATTCCTACACTAATCCTATACACTGTGCCCTTAGCACTACAGAACGGGCATGTATGAGGAGCATATCTTTTTTCGAGTATTTCCTTCACTTTCTTTCTTAAAGTAGACCCATATCTTGCACCATATCGCCCAGCGATACCAACTACTCTAGTCCTTCGCGCCATCAGTACACCACCTGGTTCTAGGCTATTGGTTTACTAAATTCTTCCGGATTTTTTAATACTTTCTCTAAAAACTCATGTAGTTCTCTAGCTTTCTTCAATGCAAGATCTATTATATAGTCCAGCTCATTGGTTCTAAATCCTTCGAACCCTGTTTTCTGCATACCTACAATCCTACCTTTACTATCTATAGCTATAGTTATTTTAGCATCGAGAATTACTTCTTCCTCCAAGTTAGGGTCAACTATGAAATAGCCACCTATTTTACCTATAGTTACTGTGACTACATTTAATGATAAGGGTAGAGGTTTTTCTTTTACAGTCTTGTCTATAACTACATTATCATCTTGTATACTAACGATCTTAGGTAATTTAGCCATATTGAGAGCAAGCATTGACGCCAACATGCCTGCATCTATAACGTTGCCGTCATGATCTAGTAGATAGATGTCGTTAAAGACTACCCACACCTTCTTACCCGGTATGATGACAAGTTCATCCAACTTAACTGCCTTAGGCTCTCTCAAGCTTCTATCAATAACTCTTGCAACTTCTATAGCATTTTCGTCTGGAGGCCCAGGCTCGAAGGAAGGAGATGCAAGTGGCACGAATTCCGCGTGAACCTGGAGAACCCCCTCATTAGGCCGGTCCCTATATGGTTCACCTACTTCAATTTTTATTCCAGTTAGAACCATGGTGTCTCCTAGTTTAACTAAAGCAGAACCCTCTGCCTTATTGACAGGATTTAGTTGTACTTGTATAGGCCTATAATCTTCTAATTTTCTCCCATCAATACGTGTTCCATTTCTCGCTAAAGATAGAATTGTTTCTCTCTTCAAACGAGGTATTATAGGTAATTGTGTTGGTGTAAGTGACAATACTTATCACCTCTAAGCCTGGGGGAGTATACGATATTTTCTAAATAAAGCTTCTTTCTGCATTTTATAGATCTCCATTATACCCTTCTTAGCTAACTTAAAAGCCTCTTTGAACTCCTCAGGTGTAAGTACTCCATTAAGTTGAAGTAATACAACTTTATCCAACGATGGCATCATAGCTACGGGCATATCCGCTTCACCATACTCATCCTCAATCTCATTTATATCAAGCACTAGGACCCCATCTACTTTGCCGACAGCAACAGCCGCTACCAGGTCTCTCATAGGTATACCAGCATCAGCCACAGCCAATGCTGCCGCTGTTAAGCCAGCTGTTCTTGTACCGCCATCGGCCTGTAATACTTCTATGAAGACATCTATAGTTGTACGCGGATATAATTCCGTAAATATTGTTGCCTCTAATGCTTCTCGAACCACTTTAGATAACTCTATCTCACGTCTACTTGGTGCAGGGCTTTTTCTGTCACTTGTAGAGAATGGAGCCATGTGGTAACGGCATCTGATGATTGCCCTATCTGGTAGAGTTAAATGTCGTGGATGGATTTCTCTAGGACCATAGACGGCTGCAATGACTTTCGTATTTCCAAATGCTACTAGTGCCGAGCCATCAGCATTCTTTAATACACCCACTTCCATCCTCAAAGGCCTTAACTCATCAGGCCTCCTTCCATCAACTCTAAGGCCTTCTTCATTTATTAGCTTGGGTTTCTCTTCACTCATACTTCAAGACGCCTCTTTTCCTCCTCTATAAACTTCTTAATCCTCTCAGTTAAACCCGGTATATGTGCTTCTGCTTCAATCTTCCTTATAGCTTTGACTACTATTTTCTCTAATTTCTTGTCAGGACATCTAATCCAGATCCTACCGTTTTGTCCCACAATAATATTGCAGCCAGTCATTTCCGTAAGCACATTTAACATAGTTTTCTTCTTACCAATAATCCTTGGAACCCTACTGGGCTTTACGTCAATAACTATGCCTTCAGTTATCTTACCCAGGCCCTTACCTTTAATCGTCAGCATTGGGTTTCTTGTTCTGTCAAAGACTATTATTTTTGCAACAATATAGTCTCCTATATCTAGATATTTTCTTAAGTCATCTGTTATTGGATTAAAAGATTCTAGAGCCTCATTCGCGTTCAATATAGCTTTATACGGTCCTTTTATATCTACTACCCAATTAGTTATCCCGACACCAATAATAAGCCCTATCACTATATCTCCTTCTTTAGGTAACGGTGTCCCCTCTAAGGGAATTACAGAGACTTGTTTATTGTCGACTTCAGACAACCCTAGAATAGAGCTATATATCTTGTCATCTTCCCTGTAGGTATAGTCTCCGGCCTTTATGTCACTACCTTCGGCAAGAAGGTCTCCAGGTTTGACTAATTGTCTATTCGCAACATATATTTTACCCATATTTTACCCCACATGCAAAATCTTTATTGAAGCTTCACCATGTGTAAGCTTATTTATTTTATTTATTACTTCATCTTGAAGTCCTGCAGGTATTTCTAGCTCTACGTACAGGCTTCCATCATTTAGCCAGGTAGACTTCTTTATTTCTCCTAGCCCCGCTAACTGTTTATATATTCTCCCAGAGTATTGTGCAGGAATCTTTATTGCCATGTATGCTCTAGCTATTTTTATTGGGATAATTCTAGAGATTTTAGACACTATCTCCATCGCTTGCTCTTCAACACTCTTAAACGGATTTATCGCTACCCTGGCTTGCTCCATCGCATGCTCTATTCTCTTAGGTGGTATGGGGAGTTTAGTCTTTGGATCGATCGCGTTTTTTGAGATAAAGTTTATTATCTGTCTTTTCTTTGCCTCAATAATAGCTCTTCGTTGCTCCGTAGTTAACTGTATTTCGCCACGTTTAACAATCTCTTCAGCAATCTTCTTAATATCCAATGTACCAAAAACCTGTTTTAGAGCATCAGGCGAAGCCTTTAATCCTTTTCTCACATCCTTGTAAACATAATCGCTTACAAGCATCTCATCGATGTCTACTTTCTCTCCCTCCTTAAGCCTTAGCGCTAGGTCTGGTTTCACCAATATCTCAAACCTATGGCCCTTTGCCTCAAGTCTAGCAATAACGTACTTTGAAGACAACCAGATTACACCTCTTACAAATTCACTAGTATTTTCATAAAGACTACGTAATAAACTAGTTGGGAAAAGTGTCTATAAGACGATATTGTTTAGAATGATTTAAAAGACGATTATTTTGTTTAAATATTCTTAAGCAATTTCGCTATTTCTTCCAGCGACAATATCTTAAATTTCTTTGTCTCGACATCAATGTATCCTATTTCAAGACTCTCTGGTTTCAACTCCTCCTCGATAGCTTTGGACAAAGCTTTTACTCCGAGTAATATTGTTGACTCGATATCTAAGTCATACTTATAATTCTTTTCAAGAAATTCTGTAACAACTTGACTACGTTCGCCCAAAGCGACGGCAAAATAACTCATATACCTACCACTAGGCTCGGTCATGAATAATTGTGGGCCCTTGAAATCAATACCTGCAAGTATCATTGCTACACCAAAAGGTCTTACACCTGCATGCTGCGTATAAGCTTGCTTTACATCACATATTTGTTTAGCGAGATATTCTACAGTTATTGGCTCATCATATAGAAACCTGTGTCTGAGAGCAATAAGCCTAGCATAATCAATCAATACCCTACCATCACTTGCTATTCCAGCAAAACTAACACCTATATGCTCATCAATTATGAATATTTTTTGAATAGCGGAAGCATCTATTAACGGCGATATACGTCTCTTTTCGACAACCAAGGCAACGCCAGATTTACTCTTAAGACCAATAGTGGTCCAGCCTCTCCTAACAGCTTCAAAAGCATACTCAACCTGATATATACGTCCATCAGGCGAGAAAATTGTTATTGCCCTATCATAGCCCATTGCTGGCGGACCAAAACTCATAAACCAACACTCTCCATAACTACAAATATACCTATCAACCCCTATTAGATATAGAGTCTTATAAAAGCTTACTCCATCAAATAATGATGAAGAGTCCGACCCCTGAGTGTAAACGATGAAGAATACACTAGAGGCTGAATTTCCCGCTATGGTAATGACGTCATGCAAAATAGTATGTAATTAGATTATAGATTATATATGAAGCAATTATAAGTAATATTATGTCTCTAATAATCATTAGTGTTCTTCCGGAAACTAAGTTTGCGGGGATAAGTTTTGATGAAATCGAAACTATTATCAATGGGATTATGACTATAAGACAATATATTGCTATCAACAAAACTTTTGTAATATAATTTGCTATATTGGTTGCTAGCATAGTTAGAAATACAAAGTATGGTGCAGCACTACACATCATAAAACTCCAGGAAACAGCTACACCAAAAGAGAATATTGAAAACAGGGCGAGCTTACCCTTCTTTCCTGTCAAATATTTTGGTAGACATTCTCGGTCTCGGCATTCAAAAACAGATCCTCGTCTCTTTATATACGTGTACATATCCTTGAAAATTATGACAAATATCAATATACAAATCATCATCATGACTAATGTTGAGTATAGAAGTATGGACGTTACCAATCCTACGATAAAGTATCCTAAGTAAACACCGCATGTAAACACTAATGGGGGGATTGACTTCCTCTCCTTAAAACCTATTGATGCAGCAGTAAGTGATAATAATAGAGTTGTTGAAATGGCACATGGATTTATTGAATCAAATAACCCCAACGTAACTAGTAACGGTATTATTTTCTCAACAGATTCCCCTCTCTTATAGACCATAATTGTCTTGCCAAATACAGCTTCATATATTTTTGACACAACATAAGGATCGCTTACCGTACCCACTTTATTTTCTACATAGTAGATTTCTATGTAATCGTATCTAGCGTTAAGCAACCTGTCCCAGAATGTAACGTTAAATACTCCCCCTTGTACTATAGCCGTGATATTTCCTTGTGAATTAACGACTACAGTTAGTGGTATATACGCGTCAAGACCACAAAGCTTGGTTATATTCATGAACTGATATACATATTCTTTAGATTCAGCCAATTCGCGGAACACATAAGGTATATTGTTTTCTTCAAGAAATTTCTTTAATCCTGCACAAGCCGGGCAGGAAGCACTCCCGTATACTATTAATACTTTAGACAGGTTTTTAGACGAAGTACTATTAGTGAAAAAGACGTACGCTAATGCAGTATCATGTTGAACTAGAGTATCTTGCGCATAACTAACTGATATCAAAAGTATAGCAACTAACATAAATGCTGAGATAAAGATATGTCTGTACTTCCATGGCATGTTAACACACTGTTAATTAAATAAATCTGTTTAGACTTATAAACTCTAAAGCTTGAACGAAGATATCCGAGGTCTTAGTGAACAATCATTAAAGAAACATGTGCTCTTTAAATGGTGCGGGGGGTGGGATTTGAACCCACGCAGGCCTACGCCAGCGGATCTTAAGTCCGCCCCCTTTGACCAGGCTCGGGCACCCCCGCACCTATCATATAATGGTCTTTCTATACGCCAGTTTTAAATTGTTACTCTAATTTGAGTTAAATCAACTATATACTGTATTTGGTTAAACAATGAGTCAGCTCGTCGCGAATTCTTCACCGTTCATTCTGGAGCGGCTTCATCATCTACTCTCCTATCACTATAAAACCCTTAATTAACTTTAACCTTGTTTAATATAGTACATGTATTTTTTGGCTTTCTTTATTGTTCCTGTAGTTTTTACCGGGATTATAAGCACTTTCTTCCCATTAATCTCTCTTATAGTTGATAAAGCGGCTATTACTAGTCTTTTTTCAACATGCCTAACCCTAATTACTCCTCTCTTTAATAATGGGTCATAATATACGATCTGTGGATCGGATCTCATCAATCCTATTATACCATAAAGTCTCTCTAAATGTTCTCTTAAAGTCTCTTCTAGTTCTTTTTTATCAATTTTTTCTCCAGAAATTATTGAGAAAACAATATATCTGCGTCTTAGCTTCTTCATCTTCTTTAAGGCTTCACTATATTTTTTCCTCAAAACAATTCTTAGTAAATCAGCATACTCGTTTAATGACTTCTTTATCAGAAATAATTGTTTTAATAAAAATATGATCATAATTAAGGATGCTAGAGCCAATATCAATGCTATGTACTCGATCAAATTTTTACACCATTTCTCAATAATATTTCGCGAGGAACAGACGATATACTTAGCGCAATATTCTTTGGATCCACGTCTAATATTGATGATAGTAACTCTATAATTGAACGAGGATGCATTAATTCGTTCCACTCACATGCTCCAGAAGAATATATTATGGGTACACCATAGTAGTAGAACATTAACAAACGTCTATAGATCATTGCTTTCTCTCTCCTACTAGACTTAAGCAGGCTGTTCAGGGGAACTTCCAGTATCTTTCTATACTCCTTCATCATCCTGGCCTGCGTCTTGTCGATGAAATTAATGGTGTCTTTATCGAGGACAACCGTGTCAACGCGTCCGTCGCGAGCAGAGAGGCGGGCAGCTTGAATTCCAATAGGTTTTACGCTAACGATAGGATATATTGTTTTGATCCCTCTTAATTTTTCCTTCAGGTCATCTTCGCCTGCTTCAATAAGAGTCTTCTTTTTCACAAGAACGATTTTATAGTCGCCAACATTTAATCTCTTAACTCTCCAATCAAAACCTTTATCCTCAATACATAATGCACTATAACCTAGTTTAGAAGCAATATCAACTACGTGACTAACCATATCAGGCTCTACATTAATCCAAAAGTCAATAAAGCCATTCATGTAGATCACACAGCTAGCCAACCTATTTATTAACATAGTAATATAGAGTATGCTAATACATGGTTTTGATAAATACTCTAAATCAGTCCTATATTTCTTAACAATTCTTGAACTTCTTTAAACCCTCCTCTTCCACTAAAACTCACAACTAAATGAACAATGTCGTTACTATCAGAGACAACTATTTTACCACTATATAATGACTGTTTATCAAATCGTAAGTATAATTTATTATTTCTTTCATCGTATCTAAGCCTTAAACTTGCTCTTAAAACACTCTTTTCTACATCATTCATGTTTTCAGCAATATACTTAAGTACACTTACCGCTATTTTTGACGGTATAGTAGCCCTTAGTATAGTGATATCGTTTCCATAATGGCCTTTAACTCTTTGCTTAAATAGCTTAATGTTATCTCTAATTTCTTTAGGTATAAGGTTAAATAAGGCAGTTAGCACTTTATCTTCGTCTTCGGTAGCGTGAGAATATGCAGTGATTTCTATTTTATTTAGTCTCAGCAAGGTTGTATCCAGTAAAAAGATGTCATCCATACTCCTCTTTAGCTTTAACTACACTAAGTATATCTCTAGCTCCTCTGCTAGCTTCATGTCTTCTCTTATACTTTCTCTCACGAGCCTTCTTCTTCCACTTATGCTTAATAGTATACTTGAGTCCACGGCTTTTTCTTAAACCACGCATCTTCTTACCAGCACTAGTTAGCCCACGAAACACTCTACCTTTATGCTTAGGACTACAAATCCATTTGATATCAGGATCCTTACATATAGCTGGATGATGGGGATCGACTAAGATTACTTCAAACCACTTATACTGACCATCCTCACCCACATAATAGCTATTTAGTACTTCAAGATTGGGGTATTTGCGTGCAGCTCTTTCCTCAGCAATAAGTCTAAGGCTTTTAGCTGGAGCAAAACCATAGATACCCATTCTCTTAGGTCTACGTCCCTTATCAGGTCTAGGTTTCCTCCTACCACCCTTCCTAACACGTACACGGACAACAACAAATCCTTGTTTAGCCTTATACCCTAAGGCTCTAGCCCTGTCAAGACGTGTAGGTTTCTCAATCCTAACTATGGCAGGCTGTCTTCTCCACTCCATAATCCTTTTCTTCATTAACTCCCCCATAACACCATCATAAGGTCTTTTCCATAACTGGGCAATATAGTGATACATGCTTTTTGCCATGATTAACCCTCACTACTATACTCCTTTACGATATACGCTGAATCCCTATAATATCGAATCTAGTTTATAAATATTGAACATAATCAGTCTATACAGGATTAAATGAACACGCATCTTCACTAATATTAATATAAGTATTCCTACATACTAGGGATTCAGAAAGAGTGAGCCATAATGCCTCCTCCAGAGAAGCTCGTAGGTATCATAGGCAAAACTAATGTCGGTAAATCGACATTATTTTCTGCTTTAACTTTAGCTACCGTACCGATATCAAATCACCCTTTTACAACAATACAACCAAATATTGGAGTAGGTTATGTCAAGAAGCGATGCGTTCATGTGGAATTAGGTCTCGAAAAATGTAATCCAAGGACAGGATACTGTATTAAAGGATATAGATTCATACCAGTAAAGGTTATTGATGTAGCTGGGCTAATACCCGGGGCTCACCAAGGTAGGGGGCTAGGCAATAAGTTTATGGATGACTTAAGACAAGCAGATGTGCTAATACATGTTGTTGATGCCAGTGGATCCACAAGCCCAGAGGGACATCCAGCAGCTCCAGGAACATACGATCCTGTAGAAGAAGCTGAATTAATACAAAAGGAAGTAGATGAATGGTTTGTTGGCGTAGTAAGAAGGATATGGGAGAAATTCAAAAGATACCTATTAACAGCAAGAAACCCGCTTGACCTTCTAACACAATATCTTTCCGGTTTATCAATTAAAAAACACCATGTAATCACGGCAATAAGAGAGGCTAGATTAGAAGATTTAAAGTTCACGACTTGGAGGGATGAAGATGTTAGGGAATTTGCTATTAAATTAAGAAGAGTATCGAAACCTATATTGATAGCGGCAAACAAGATTGATTTACCTTCTGCAAAAGAGAATGTAGAGAGACTAAAAAAGAGGTTTGGAGAAGACCTTGTTGTACCTATTAGCGCTCTGGCAGAATTGGTGCTAAGAAAAGCCGCCCAGAAAGGATATATAGAGTATATACCTGGAGACAAAGACTTTATCATAATTGATGAAAATAGGTTGACATCACAACAAAAAAGAGGGTTGAAGTACATAGAAGAGCATGTATTGAAGAAATGGGGTTCAACAGGGGTTCAAGAGCTAATAAACAAGGCTGTTTTCAACTTATTAAAGCTCATAACAGTATATCCTGTTGAAGACCACCATAAGTACACTGATCATCATGGCAACATATTGCCTGATGCATTCCTAGTACCTGAAGGAACCACAGCAAGAGAATTAGCATACATGATACATACAGATTTAGGGAAAACATTCCTTTACGCTATAAATGCTAAAACAGGGGAACGATTAGGAGAAGACTATATTTTAAAGGATAATGATGTTATCAAGATTGTTGCTGCTGCAGCGCACCGCTAGAATACTTCTTTCTCCAATACTCAAGCGCCTTCTTGTAATAATAATTGTCTTCCTTCCTAGGTCCAAAAGCTTCAATCCCTTCTTTAATTAATTTTTCACGATAGTATTCTGCTTCATCCTTAGTTATTTCACCTCTTTTCTCTAAATACTCAATAACCTTGAGAGCTTCTTCAACGTCCTTTGCTCTCCTAATATAATCTATTGGGCCGGGTAGATATCCTCTCCACGGATCATCTAATTTTCTCTCGAAAGACACTGTGATACCCAATCCTTCATCATTAAGTAATTCACGTGCAAGATTAGGGTATTTCTTCTTAAACTCTCTAATATTCATTCTCATGTAATCAGCCTTTGCCGGCGTTCTACCTCTATTTGATACTTTGAATTTAGTGGAATATATTTTGTGTTAACACTTTATGGCTTAATATCCTTTAATTCGTGTTTCTCTATAGGCTTAAAGAAAGTGTTATCAGGCACATCACGGTATACTACAGAGCCTGGGGCAATCCATGAATTTATACCTATCTTTACACCAGGCATTAATGAGACATTAACACCTGTCTTCACATTTGCTCCAACAACCGCACCAAATTTTCTTCTACCTGTAGAAACTATTCTATCCTTGACCATCATTTTGACGGGCTTATTGTCAAACCTTAAATTAGCTGTTATTGTGCCAGCTCCAAAGTTTACATTCTCACAAATAATGCTATCACCTACATACGATAAATGACTTATATGTACATGCTCCATTATAATCGATGCCTTTACTTCAACACTAAATCCTATGCGAGAGCCTCTACATATAACAGAGTATGGTCTAATAAACGTACAAGGACCTATATCAACCTCTTCATCAATATATACGGGTCCAATAATGTATGAGTGAGATCTTATTATGGTGTTCTTTCCAACATGCACTTTTCCTTTAATTTCAACCCCAGATTCTATAACACCATTAATTTCATGAACCAAATATTTATTCAGAGCAAGTTTATTTGCTTCAAGAACGTTCCAAGGCAATCCTATATCGATCCATTCATCTTCGTTAATAGTATAAACATCGATATCTATTCCATCTTTAGCCATATTGGCGATAGCGTCGGTAAATTCGAATTCCCCTCGTTCTGAAGGCTTAATATTCTCAGTATACTTCTTCAGCTGCTTTATACTGCTAAACTTGTATATGCCTGCATTAACCAAATTTGTTGGTGGATTACTGGGTTTTTCAATAATATTCGTCACCTTATTTCTCTCTACAATTAGAACTCCATATTCACTGGGATTACTATGTTCTACACCCACAATTACATTCCCATCAATTTTAGAAAGGTCTTTAAGTACATTCCAGTTACCTAGAAACAAGTCACCATAAATTATCAAGATCTCGTCATCAACGTCTATTTTCTCTAAAGCCTTAGATACCGCATGACCCGTCCCTAATTCTTTACCCTGGTCTATAATTCTGATAGGCTTTCTTGACGAATAGCTTTTTATAGACTCTTTAATCTTGTCCTTCATGTAACTAGCTACTATAATGATCTCGTTTATGTTGTCGATTTTATTTAGAGCATCTAGTTGCCAAAAGAGTAAAGGTTTACAGAGAACAGGGATTAGTGGTTTTGGTCTAGTTGATGTTATAGGTCTTAATCTCTCGCCTTTACCCCCAGCAAGAATTACTGCTTTCATGTTATCCTAACCTATTATAAAGAACAGTAATCAAGGCTATAAGTCCTGCGGCTGCAGCATAGTCTGTAGAAAGTGTTATTCCAGGAGCAATATCTATGACTAGATCGGCATAACGATATAGTCCTAAGGGTATGCCTTCTCGAGAACCGAATAGTAGGTTGACTCTTTTATTAGTCCTTAAAATAAGCTTCTCTAAATCATCTGCTACGTCGGTAATATATTTTCCTTCAGGTTCAAAAACAATTATTACTTCGTCCCATCTATCTCTTACAAGTTGGTGTAGATCCTGGATGTATATAGGGACTTTGTAAGGTTTTCTTCCATAACTTCTCTTTTGAATCTCGTATCGAGAGTTTATTCCTTCTAAAACAGCGTTTATAAACAATGCCAATTGATCAGCTTCAATAAGGCCTGTGGGTGCTATAACTAGTTCGTGAACTTCAAAATTCTGTACTTCTCTACCAATTCTCTTACCCATTTCAATTATAGCGTCACGAGGGCCTAGATATGGCATCTGAATTACCGCTAGTCTCTTCATTAGGTTAAGAATAGGTTTCTTTCCAGGAAACATTTTATGCCATTCAGCAGACCCTGGTATGATACTTATTAGTGCTTCATCTCCAATTATCTCAACGAGAACAACCTTATCAGGGTACTTTAGATTCACCGATGCATTAGTTGCTTTACGTACAGCATCGCCAACAATTATGTTTACATCTAGGCTTGTAAATGGATGTCTACCCCTACGTGTAGTTCTAACAGCAAAAGTTTCGTTTTGAGATATCTTCTCTTTAGCTAGGGATGAGGCAAGCTTAGCTATTTCTTCTGGCACTGCTTTTGTTATCCCCTCAATTCTAATGATCTTATCTGCTTCAAGAACCTTATTTTCAATTTCCTTCAAAAGCAGTTCGGGATCCAGGCTCCCTGCTTTTACAAGAACAAGGCCTTTAAATCCTCTGGGTGAAGCAATAATCTCTGCACTAGGGTCTATCTCCCTTATTCGTGCTGCAACAATTTTTTCAAAGCCTAAAGTAGTCTTAATTAGTATATCATATTTTAGTTTACCCAACTACTTCACCTAATAATGTCTCCTAACTATACTCTATCTAAATCTAAGGAATGGTTACTAAAATAAGATGCTTATTTACAAAATAGTGGCTGAATGAAGCCGGCTAGAATAAAGATTATCTTCTATACATTAATGGTGATACTACAGTAGCGGGCTTGGGTCCTTCAGGCGTTGGTATCTCTAGTAATTTTGATTTATAGATCTCTACTTTCCTTATGGGATAGATCTTTCTCGCAGCAACAGCTATTTCTTGCGCAAATTTGCCAAATATCATTGCCTGAATAAGCTCATCTAACGTCATTTCTTTAGCTCCATTAACAATTATATCTCTCATGATCTTTCTTATAGCTCTCTTTTGACTAGACTTGCATCTATAGCTTGTTAGAGTGACTGCAGTAATCCTTAGCTTATACCCATCTTTTGTAACGACATCAAATATTCCTTGAATCTTACTACTTTTTCTCCTAATAAGACTCCTCATATAGTCGCGTGAAAGTTCATGGCCCTTAAATCTCGTTACAGCCTTGGTATCCTCAACTCTGATTATCTGAAAATATAAATGTACATGAACTTGTGTTAAATCTCCAGTAATATCATATAATGTTACCTCAATTACTCTACCAATAAGCTTTAAAGGATCATCTGCTGGCGTTGTACCTAAGACTACATTACCAAATACTGGCGGCGCAATAACCTGATACCATTTCTTCATTTTCCATTTATCTTTGACAACAACTTTTCTGCGCGCTGACACTCTTTTCCACCACCTAGTGGAGATTTTTGATAGGGTTAACTAGGTTATAACCTTTTATCTAGATTCTAGATTAAAAACTTACATGAAGGATTCTTATCGAGACAAGATACTCTCAGCTTTAAGTATCATATTGATTATAGCTAAGATTTCATCAATAGTCTGCCTCATAGAATTCACTACTTTACTCTCCAGGCAGCCCTTCAATATTATAGCGTATTCTCCATGAGTAAATACCTCGTTTATTTCAAGATATGGTGGGGTTACTAAGTTATCTGGGTGAAGACTTTTCATTATACTATCGGTTAATTTTTCATTATTTTTAAAACTTATTTTTACTTTAATCACGCTTTCATTCATTTTTCAACCCTAATTAATTGTTCTTCATCTACAATATCATAGTCTACAGGCTTTCCCGCATTAATCATAATTGATAGACTAGTTAGGTAGGTACTACTATCCACCTTAAGCAATAAGTCATTCTTCTCTAGGACACCTATGTCTTTTAGTACAAGTTCGAACGCCTCAGGTCTTTTAACTATATTTGATTCAATTATTATCCTGCCTTCAATATCTTCATACATAGAATCAATACTCTTTGCTATTTCACTACTTATAACATCAACATATTTTTCGTATAACATCATAACATACTCCATAAACTCGGGATCTTGAATGATATAGAACAAGTTGTATAAGTAACTCGAGCCTAATGACATGATAGTGTATAACGCTCCATAAACTTCTATTAGGCTTACAAAATCATTTCCTTGAAGAAGATAATAGATTTTTGACAATAATTCTAGCGCACTTCTCTTTCTTTTCACTTTTGTAAACGACTTCAAGTAGAGTTCTTTAGCCAAATTACCCAAGAGTGTCTGATTAATAGCTATCTCACTACTATGGACATCTTCGGGCTTAGAGAAACCTAGTCTGCTGATAAATTCTAATACATCATCTCTTTTACCAGTTAATCCCGGGAGAAATGGTATTACAGTATGGGCTATGGTATCGACAAGAAGTTTTCTACGCCATCCCCACAGTCTTAACCCGGCATTGTCTACATAAATTTTATTAGACTTTATAAGTTCTTCAGCTATCTCGCCTTCAATACCCATGAATCCCTCGCTTGACACGTCTCTTTTCCTAGAAATACCCGCTATTAATCCAAATATCTTCTCATAGTTCCCAATAATCCAATAGTCTTCAATTACCTTTAGCAATAGTGAAAAAATACTAGTGTTTGTCTTAATAACATTTTTTGAAAACTCTATATCATTCAAACTCTGATCGTGGAGAATAACCAAGCATTTATCATTCTTTATACTGGGGTCTATATCGATAAATATCGTCGGTTCCTCAATATCCTTACTCGGCTTTAAAGAGACGACTGCATTGATATCATTTTCGCTAAATACCTTAAGTAAGAGTGAAGATGCTAAAATAGAATCTATATTTACTAATGGTATTATCCGCACAAATTTATACTCCCTAATAAGCTTGATGAAGTTACCAAATAACCTGCTTACCTCGTTAATAGCATTAGACAATTCCCTCCCCTCACCCTCTACACAATAGACTATATGTAATAAGATGATATTAGAAGCTAGTTCCCAAAAACGACTCTTTACAGTTGTATTGTTAGAAGAAGATAGACAATAGAACTATCCAGGCCACTAAATAGATAAAATTAATTATGCGAATCCGGATACGAGAAGCTTTGCTTTCTCTGGTTCATATTTCCAGTCGGGTGGAAGCTTTCCTACCCTCTTATAATATTTTACAAGCCGGTGTATTTTTGATTCGAGATCAATTAAACCTTTTTTAGCATGATAGTCTTTAGGGTGTTCTTCTAAATGTCTGCGTAGATTAACAGCCTTCTTTATCAAGAATAACAGATCCTCGGGAACAGGTAGTTTTATTCCATGTTCCTCTAGGATCTTGGTTAACTTCTTTCCTGTGACCTGTTTTACTAAAGGAATGCCAAATTGATCACGCAGTATTATGCCTATCATTGATGGTGTGTAGCCCTTCTTTGCCAATTCAACAACCAATAATTCTACATCTTCAGGGCTCATATCTAGTTTTAGCCAGCGTGGTGGACCTGCTCTAGCAGGTCTTGTTGAATGTGATTGGCCTTTTTCTCTTCCTTTGTTCATATCAGCCTAACCCCGCTTCACTACTTACCTCTCTTTTTCATGGGCTTATAGGGGTATTTTAATTTTATTAAGAAAATACCTTAGTTTCTCAAAAGCCTTGCTTACAGCTTGAGCTCTATGACTATATTTATTCTTTTCACTAATATCCATTTCAGCAAAAGTTTTCATAGATCCTTTTGGTATGAATATGGGGTCAAAACCGAATCCTCCTGTGCCACGCGGGGTAAAACTTATTTCACCTTTCACAATACCTTTCTCAACTATGAAAAATGGCTCAGCAATAATTGCTACAACAGACATGAAGTAAGCTCTCCTATCACTTACTCCCTCTAGAAGCTTCAATATACCGTTAACTCCTATGGTCTTATATACATAGCTACTATAGGGGCCGGGGAAACCATTTAGTGCCTCAACGAATAAGCCTGCATCTTCAACCATTAATGGTTTTCTCAATGTCTTATAATTTTCTATAGCAGAATATACAGCTATTTCCTCTAAATCATTACTCTGTATTTCAATTTTGTATCCAGGCAGCATTTCAATACAAAAACCATATTTTTCTGCAATAGGTTTTACTTCACTATATTTATGCTTATTGCTTGTGATGAAATATATCTTGTAATCACAAGTATCTTTCACGCGCCACCTTCCTCCTTAATCTCTCTTCAATATATCTTCCCCGTAATCTGATCTCTTTTACTCTTTCAAAAACTTTTACGGAATATTCGTGACCACAATACTTTTCATAACCTTGTCTAAAATATTTCATGAAAATATCGTGAATATGCGGAGACAATGCCAATAAACTCCTACTTAGCAAATGAATATCTATGGCATATTCTTCTATATCACGACTATATCCAGCTAGACCAAAATCAATGATATATACGTTTTTGTTTCTAGACAAGATTATGTTAGCTATAGTTAGGTCACCATGATATATTCCGTGTTTATGCATAATGCAGGTTTGTCTTCCTAGATCAATAGCTAGTTTTGGCAATAACTCTGGGTCTAAAGATTCTATAACATCACTTAACCTGGATCCATCAATATATTCCATAACTATGATGTTTGAGTCGGGGTCAACATAATATACACTAGGCACATTAAGACCTAGTTCTTTTAAGTGGGTCATAACTCTTGATTCAATAATTGTTCTTCTAAACCTAAACAGTCTATCATATTCAGGATGCCTATATGCTTTACTAACTCTTACTTTTACAATAACGTTTTTCCCCAGCCAAGAAGCCCTATATAGTACTGCTTCAGCTCCGATAGCAATCTTTGTTAATCCTCCGGTAGCCAAGGAAGATCATCCTCATCCATTCTCCATCGCTGTCTAACAAATGCTTTCTCAGGTTCTATAATTATCCCGTGAATATATGATAAAACACCTGTCCAGGCAATCATTGCTCCATTGTCTCCAGCGTATTCTTGGGGTACAGTATAGAACGTGGCATTGTGTGCTGATGCCATAAGCTTTAATTTGTTTATCAAAAATTTGCTTGCTGCTACGCCACCAACTAATAAGACTTCTTTTTTCCCTGAAAGAGCTAATGCTCTTTCAGCAACCTCTACTAGCATATTGTATGCTGTTTCTCTTAGCGACAAACATATATTTCCAATCATTTTCTTGTCTCCTTTATATCTCCTGGCAAGCTTTAAGGCAGCCGTTAGTAGCCCTGAGAAAGATAGATCATTGCCTTTAATTGTATAAGGTAGGTCTATAAACTCGTCTCCCCAGTCAGCACATATGTCTACTTGATGCTTACCACCAACTACGTATGGTGGTGCTAATCCTATTTCTCTTGCAAATGTATCAAACAAGTTACCTAGTGGTATATCTAGAGTTTCGCCGATTACCCTATATCTTTTCATCTTCTGTATGGCAATAATCGTATTGCCTCCGGAGACATAAACTATCAATGGGTCTTTTAATCTGTTTACAAGCTTACCGATCTCTATATGTGCTACAGCATGGTTTACTGGCACTAATGGCTTACTATAGTAGCTAGAAAGGAATCTTGCAAGAGACGCACCAACTCTTAGACAGGGTCCCAATCCTGGTCCTAGTGCAACAGCTATCGCATCTATGTCTTTGATGCTTAACCCGGCTTTCTTAAGGGCTCCAGATAAAACGTTGACAGCGTTATTTGTGTGAAATAAACTCGCTTCTCTTGGATGAATACCTCCTTTTTCAGGAACATACCTAGCATACTCGTTAGCAAGTATTACTGGCTCCTCATGAATTATTCCCGCTATACCAACACCAAATGTGTGAGAAGTTGATTCGATACCTAAAACTATTATTTTCATAATTATGCTCCTTTACGCACAAATTCGGTATAGCTACATTTACCGCAATGCCATCTAGGCACAGGTACTTTATGGAAAGCCATTATACTTCCGCAGCGAGGACATTTCTTGTTCTTTAACCTAATTTTACCAGTCTTATAATCATATTCATAGAGTTTATGAACATGAGCCATAGGATCTCACCCTTGTTGAACAGATAACGCCTCTGTCGCCAACTCGTTTCTCTTGATAATGTATTCTGGCTCAAATTTCTTTGCCCGTTCAACAGAGTCATATATGTGTGCTTCTACGTTTGTTACCCCCCAACCAAACTCGGATTCTATTTTCCTAACATAAACTCTATCAATACTCACATTGTATGCTTCAGCAATAGCTTTTCTGACAAGGCCTCTTGAAGGAGTCCCTTTGCCTATATGGCTTATTTTTATCAATAATTCTATCCTCTTAATTAGCGGATTATATTTTTCACTAACAACTTCTCCCATATACTCATTACCTATCTTAATCGTCTTACCCATTGTTAAACCCCGCGTCGACTTAAATTAGTTACCGGGATACCCTCTGTCCATCTCCTTTGGACTGTATGCATACATTACTGGTTTAAATGTTTTAAGTATTTCGCGCATTCTCATTCTAGTAAACTCAGTGTTTTTAACAATGACAATACCTACATTAGGTTGACCATAGACGCAGGTCTGTATATGTGGATTCATTAGTGTAGGTAAAACTAAAAGATCTTCTTCACCATAAACAAAGACTTTATTTTCACTTATATGCGTAATTATCGAGAAAGCATTTAATGATACTGAGCCCCTAGGGTTGAATACTTTAAATGAAGTTCTATTAGATTCTTTCAAACCGATAAACTCTCTCTTAGTTTTAGCGTCAACAACTTTTAGTGGCGAATCCACAGTCTCCGAGACAATATCGCCTATAGAGGCATCTGCTTCAACGTTTCTGACGAAACCTTTCTTCGATGATACTAGGTCTCCTTGAGGGATCGATAATATTTCTCTAAGCCAAAAAGGCATTAGCAAAATAGGTATTGTCGGCAAAAACTCACCTAATCTTTATAGCGTATCTTCCGGGCTTGGTTATATTAAGTAGTTTTGCTATCTCAGACTGTTCGGGATTTATAATGACAATCATGCCTTCCCAGTCGTCAGTGAAATCTTTTGAACCACATATAGGACAGGATTCTGCTTCGCGTTCAGCGAGTGCTCTACACTTCCTACAAGCCTTAAGCGGTTTTTTCCTAATCCTAATAGACATCGACTACACCTTTACTTTTTGCTTTTAGCCTGTTCTTTCATTTTCTCAATCCACTCAATTTTTCCCAGATAGGATTGTCTCATTGTTAGACTAACTCTCAATCCCTTACCAGGTGCAAGCGCAACATTGTATACTCTAGCTCTCACTACATCACCCTTCTCAATAAGTCTGTGTGTATCTTTCAGTATTAACGCTTGTCTTGTAGGATCATATTCGATATCTTCGTCGCTAATTTGAGACTTATGGATAAAACCGTCTGAAGCCCCTAGGTCTACGAATAGACCGTAAGAAGCTACTGTTACAACCGAGCCCTCTACTACTTCTTTAAGAAACGGGTTAAACGCTAATACAGTAAATTCTGCCTCATGATATGTCGCGCCGTCACCTGGGACTATTTTTCCTTCAGGACTCACATCGACATCCAAGATCGTTATTATTACGCCGAGATCTCTGGTAACCCTACCCTCATATACCCTCCTTAACGCGGCCCAAGCAGCTTCTTTTAACGGCTTATTAAAATCCTGTGGCGGTATCCTGATCACATCTCTTAATCTATAGATTCTATACAACTTCTCCACCCACTATCCACATGTAATAATTACATGAGACTAGTAAGGCTAGTATCTAAGCAATACCCTGAGCTTCAAGTAAATGCTTCTCCTCTCTAAAATATATTTCTGGAATGCCCCTCTCTCTCAATTTACGTCTCAGTTCTTTATCATTAGTAGCTACTATAAATCCCTGTCTCGACGCTAAATAAGCTAATAATTCATCAACGCTTGTCCCACTGGGTTTTTCAATCTCTATAACTTTACAGTACTTATTTATTAGATTTAAGGCTAATCGAGCACTTTTTCTTTCCTTTAAGTTGCCTTTTGTTGCTATTTTTTCTAGCTCCTTTAAGACCGGCTTAATAACATAGAACTCTACTTTTGCTTCCAAAAGATCTTCTATTTGTGTGAAAACATCAATACCTTTGCCTATGAGCATTAGCATGTTTGTATCTAGTAAGACTTTATACTTTTTCAAAAACCACCCTCTATACTCGTTATTCAGCTATTTCCTCGACAATACCCCAACCAGTAAGTCTCCATCGTCCTAGAACACGTCTGCTTATAGCAACGCTAGATCCTTTCCAAGCAACAACGGGGTCTCTTAATTGTACTTCTATTATCTCTGGAGTTGTTTTAGTAACTATACCCAACCTTATTGCTGTACCAATAGTTATGACTATCGGCTCTTTAACTCGAATAGCACCGACTTTAACCAGTTCTTTTGTACCAACAACTCTCTCCATAAGCTTGTATCTTATTGTTAGAGATCTAGCAACTGGCGGAAGCTTGCCAGGCTTACCTACAACGTTACCAACTAAGGCATCAGCTTTAGTCAATGAAGGGTCAAGTTTTGTTCCTATGGCTAATAACCCGCCAGGCTTGGCTTCTTTAACACTAAGTTCTCCAAATCTTAGACTGGTTACTTCAGTTATTATCGGCTCATACTTATATCTCCCTGAAGTTAGTGGCACCCTTACACCAGGTCTTATCTCTATTTCATCGCCAACGCGTAAGACTCCCTGGATTAAGGAGCCTCCTATAACACCTCCCTGTAGTTTATGTGGAGGAGTACCAGGCTTATTAACGTCAAAGCTACGTGCAACATACATTAATGGAGGTTTTGTGGGATCTCTTTTTGGAGTCGGAATGATTTCTTGAATCGCCTGTAAGAGGACATCTATGTTAACTTTGTGTAATGCACTAACAGGAATTATAGGAGCGTCTTCAGCCCAGGTTCCTTTCAAGAACTCTTTAATCTGTCTATAGTTTTCAAGAGCTTTTTCTCTAGATACAACATCGATTTTGTTCTGTACCACAATAATATTCCTCACGCCAATGATATCAAGGGCTGCGAAATGTTCTCTAGTTTGTGGCTGAGGGCAAGGCTCGTTAGCAGCAATAACCAATATTGCACCATCCATCAAAGCTGCTCCTGAGAGCATCGTAGCCATTAAAGCTTCATGTCCAGGAGCATCAACAAAACTAACTCTTCTTAAAAGCTTAGATTCACTTCCATCAGGACATACCTGTTCTGTTGTATATGCTTCAGGAGGCTCTAGTGATTCACAGTAAGCAATGTTTCCGTCAGCATAACCTAGTTTTATAGTCATACCCCGCTTTAGTTCTTCACTATGACGAGCCGTCCATACCCCCGTTATTGCTTGAACCAACGTTGTCTTGCCATGATCGACATGCCCAACTACTCCAATATTAACTTCCGGTTGACGCATTTCCCATGGCATGATGGTTTCCACCACCAATTCTTTAAAAACATATAGACTATTTTAGATAAAATTATTTACTCTAGAGATGTATTCTTTAGATAAATGAATTAATATACAATGGCCGTATTTATCTGAACAATATCCTCGGTTATGGTGTTGCCTCTTATAGTTTTTCTACGTCTCTCGCCTTTTTCTCTAGGGTGAAAACCTGGTGGGCCAGACAACAATACTCTCTTCTTAACACCGCCATGTATATCAGGTCTCATGGGGAAACCACTATAATCGCTACCACCGGTAATCTTTAATTTGACGCCCTTCAAGCCGATTATCGAGCCGTCGAAAACATCACCTATTTTTAACCCTATAAGCGATTTTGTTCTTTCATCATTGATTCTTATCTGCCAGGCCTTAGCCCTAAAGATCTCTCCCTCAGCCTCATTAGAGCCTATTTTATCGACAAGCAAAGCCGCACTGATATGTGCTTCTCCATCGGGGACATTATCGTCTACTTCGACTTTAGCTCTAATATTTACCTTCTCATTTGCTTCAGGCTTATAGATCCTTAGTGTCACTATACCATATTTCGGCTTGATCTTATCATGTAAGCTCTTATTGATCTTTACTGTAGGTAGTTTAAAGCCTTCTTTAATCTCATTATCATATGGTAAGTCTACGCCAACTATCTTTACCTTTATAGGTTGAGCTGTTTTTGCTGCTTCAGGATCTGATACGACTATTTTGAAGTCAGCCATACTGTTTACACCCAGCACATCTAACGCTAACTCAGATAAATAAGAAACATGTTTATAGGTATATATGGTTATATGGGGAACCACGTAAACATGACCTTATTATCGGCTACTCGTTTCATCTAAACATAATTAGGGGATTTAGCTATAAACTAGGTTAGCTCTTAAAATAGTCTGAAAAGCGATATAGGAGTTCAGATGTCATGGAGGCGATAGTAATGCCCGTTAAGAAGACATGGATGCGGCAACCAATAGTAGTTGTACTAGGCCATGTCGATCACGGTAAAACAACTTTACTTGATAAAATTAGAGGTACAGCCGTGGCTAGGAAAGAACCCGGTGAGATAACACAACACGTTGGTGCAAGTATAGTTCCTGCAAGCGTATTGAGGAAAGTTGCCGAGCCTCTAAAAAAGTATTTCCCAAAGCTTAAGATAGAGATTCCAGGACTTCTTTTCATAGACACTCCAGGCCACGAGCTCTTTAGTAATTTAAGGAAACGTGGAGGTAGTGTGGCCGATATTGCAATACTTGTAATAGATGTTATTGAGGGAGTCCAGCCGCAGACTATAGAGAGTATAGAAATATTAAAAGAGCGGCGTGTACCATTCGTAATAGCGGCGAATAAAATAGATCGTATACCTGGGTGGAAACCAAATCCTGATATGCCATTCCTTGAAACAATAAAAAGACAGGAACCATGGGTTGTTAATAGGCTCGAAGAACTTATTTATAGAATTGTTGGCAAACTCTATGAATTCGGCTTCATGTCCGAAAGATTTGACCGAATAAAAGATTTTAGACGTACAGTTGCCATAGTACCTGTATCAGCTAAGACAGGAGAAGGATTGGCAGAATTACTGGCACTACTAGCAGGCCTTGTCCAACAGTTTATGAAAAAGAAGTTAGTAACAAGCGATGAACCTGCACAGGGCGTTATTCTTGAAGTAAAAGAAGAACCTGGTTTAGGCACCACCATAGATGTCATAATATATGATGGTGTTTTAAGGAAAGGTGACATGATAATTGTAGGTGGAAAAGAGAAGCCTATTGTAACAAAAGTTAGAGCTCTTTTAATGCCTAGGCCTCTACAGGACATGAGAGCCCATGAAGGTAGATTTATACAAGTTGATGAAGTTGTTGCGGCATCTGGAGTAAAGATATCAGCCCCTGGCCTCGAAGACGCACTGGCTGGCGCACCAATGTACGTGATTCCTTCAGAGGATAAGATACATGAATATGAAAAGAAGATTCTTGAGGAAATAGAAGCAATAAGAATTAGGACTGATAACGTTGGTGTAGTTGTAAAAGCAGATACATTAGGAACTTTAGAAGCACTTGTTGCAGCGTTAAAGAGATCAAATATTCCTGTACGTATAGCTGATGTAGGCCATGTAACTAAGAATGATGTATTAGAAGCATCTATATCGAAGAAATCAAACCCATTATATGGCGTTATAATAGCATTTAACGTGAAGGTCTTGCCGGAAGCCAGAGACTTGGCCGCTAAGGAAGGTGTTAAAATATTCAAACATAACGTGATCTATAGGCTTTTAGAAGAGTACTTAGACTGGGTAAAGAAGGTTAAAGAAGAAGAGAAAAGAAAAGAGCTTGAAGCTCTAATAAGACCCGGTAAGATCAGGATACTTCCAGGCTACGTATTCCGTAGAAGCGACCCTGCAATAGTAGGTATAGAGGTGTTAAGCGGAGTCATAAAGCCTGGTTATCCACTAATGAGAGAAGATGGTGTTCGGATTGGAGAAATAATGCAGATAAGAGAACATGATAATGTCCTAAAAGAAGCTCGAGTTGGAATGGAGGTTGCCATATCCATTAGAGGTAAGGTCATGATCGGAAGGCATGTTGATGAGGGAGACATACTTTATACAGATATACCGAGGGAACATGTAAAGCTATGGCTAACTAAATATAAGAGTGAATTAAGTGACGATGAGATAATGGTGTTGAAAGAGATAATAGCTATAAAGAGGAAACGTGACCCATTATATGGATTACTCTTTTAACGACAATTTAAATCAAGGGGTCATTACTACCAGTCATAAATCTCGTCTTCTCTAAATAACAATCTTATCTCTCTCTCAGCACTCTCCTTACTATCTGATGCATGAATTACATTCATTTGTTTAGATAGAGCATAGTCTCCACGTATTGTCCCTGGAGGCGCTTCTCTCCCGTCTGTGGGCCCGATCATTCTTCTAACAACACTAATAGCTTCATCACCTTCGATAACCATTGCAACTATGGGTCCTGATGTAACGAATTCTATTAGGCTCTCAAAGAAAGGCTTTCCTTTGTGTACGCTATAGAATTCTTCTGCTAGTTTCTTATTCATCCAAATCATTTTAAGAGCTTTTATTTTGAACCCTTTCTTCTCAAACCTAGATATTATCTCACCGACTAACCCTCTAGAGACTCCATCGGGTTTAATAAATACAAGTGTACGTTCAAGAGTCATGTCTCACACCCGATGTTGAGAAGATTAAATGTATGAAATTTTACCTAGAAATTCTCGAGTATTTTAATGACCACTTATATTTTCTAGGATCTCTACGTAGTTTTAGAAAGTTCTTATGGCATTTGCTACTACAGAACCATAAAATACTTCCATCATTTTTTACATACATTAACCCTGTTCCAGGCTCTATCTCCCTGCCACAGAATGAGCAATGCACTATCTTAGGCATGTTCTGCTACCTCAATACCTTATCACATCTACTAATACTCAGCTATACCCTTAAAAGTTATCAAGTGTATTTAAGTTTTATCGCAACATTTATAACAAGTATAACATTATTATCCAGTCTAGCTAGGGATTAGTGGGCTGATATAATGTCGGAGCCCAAGAAGATCTATATAGAGCAACCTAAGGTCAATGTTACTGAAGAAATAGGCTTTCCTGCAGAAGTTATACAGATAATTGGAAGAACTGGTGTAACAGGAGAGATAACTCAGGTCCGTGTAAGAGTTCTCGAAGGAAGAGACAAGGGACGTATCATAACAAGGAACGTTAAGGGGTCAGTAAGAATAGGAGACATATTGATACTCAGAGAAACCGAGCGTGAAGCAAGAAGGCTAAGTGGAAGAAGATAATCAGCGTTTGTTTTGTGATTAAGATTTTGAAAAATAATTGTTTAAAAATTATGCAAAGCTTACTTAATTAATATTAATTACTTACCTGACTTAGCTCTAATCTCATTAACTGCTCTTATTATTTCTTCTACAAGCTCTTTAGCGCCGCCGGGATCAATTATTGCTGCACTAGCTGCTGCAACTTCGATACCGGCTGCTTCACCAAGCCTCTTTTTGCTAGGCACGTAGACATAGGGTATTTTCTTTTCATCACAAAGTAATGGTAGATGAGCCACAATCTCTGGTGGGTCAACATCTTCAGCAATTAACACTAGCTTTGCTAATCCTCTTTCAACAGCTTTTGTTGTCTCATTCGTACCCTTCTTTATTTTCCCTCCAGTCTCTCTAGCTTTCTTTAATGCTTCATACGCTTTCTCAGCTAGTTCTGGAGGTACTTCAAATTTTACATAGAATGGCTTAGACATATTCTCATCCCCATCCCATACTGGTCGTCGAATCTAGTATGTAGAGGTATACATAAATAGGTTTATAAAACTATCCATTGTATACACTCAGGGTATACACTCGGGAATCATTATTTTTGAATTTGGGCAAATTTTTGTGAGTGAAAAAGGATCTATCATTGATGAGCATATATTGCCCTAATACCTGTTGAAGTTTGTTCTATTCGAGCAAAACCATATCTATAGAACTGGACAATTGCTCCATTAGATTCCTCCAAAATAGCTCTCTCTACAAGCCCGTGTTCGATAATTATATTTTCTTCTTCGGGCTTCCAAATCTCTATGTTAGTTGCATATTTTACTGGAACCCATTGAATTATTGGAGCATTATATTTTCTTGCCGTCTCTAAGCTAGTATCTATAAATTTGGTTTTGATAACAACTGCATTATGTGCTAGCGAAACACCTTTGTACTCTACATTCCCTAGTTCCATAAACCTTACAACCTTGTTCTTTGTGAATAACTCAATATCTTTTGACGACATGTAGATCTTTATTTGCGACCCCTCAAGTTTATATGAGTAGTATTCTTTTTTCGTCGGATGCCTAGTTATTTTTATATCCATCACCCTAGGCGCATCCTCTATAATTACTGTAACAGGGTCTACAACCATCATGTATCTAGGTGCCTTGGGGTCTATGATCTTCCTGTTTATTGCAGCAAGATTCGCAAAACTTATTACTGCATCAATACTCTTAACACCCACATCTTTAATGATCTCATGAATTGTTTCTGGGACAATACCCCTTCTCCTTAAAGCCGCCAATGTTCCAAATCTAGGGTCGTCGTAAGCCATGTATCCTTCAGAAACTTTTCTCCTCATCTGTGACTTGCTTAGCATTACGCCTTCAAGACTTAGTCTGCCAAAATGTATTGTTACAGGATATTTCCAGCCCATATGATCATACATGTATTTTTGTTTTATCGTATTAGTCTGGTGTTCTTTAGCTCTAAGTATATGAGTTATCTGCATTAAGTAATCATCTATACCTGCCGCAAGATTATATGTTGGCCATACAATATACTTATCTCCAACAATAGGATGGGGATTCCTATCAGTATCAATGATTCTTAATCCAACCCAATCACGTACAGATGGATCCGGGTGTGTGAGGTCTGTCTTTATTCTTACGACAGCCTCTCCTTCACCATAATGTCCTTCAAGCATTTTGTCAAATTCTTCTAATTGCTCATTAACAGGCTTGCTCCTATGGGGGCAGGGCTTGCCTTCATCACGATATTTTCTAAATTCATCAGCAGGACATTTATCGACGTAAGCACCACCTTTCTTAATCAATTCTCTGACAATATTGTAAAATATTGGAAGTCTAAGACTCTGTATATATTCTTCATCCCATCTAATGCCTAGCCAACGGAGATCTTCTTTTATCTGGTTATATGCTTCGGGATATGAGGCTTTAGTCCTAGGATCAGTGTCTTCAAACCTGAGGATCATTTTGCCCTTATACATCTCAGCATAGAAATAACTTAGGAGAGCAGGTCTAGCATTACCCAAATGAATTGCGAAGTCTGGATTGGGAGCAAATCTTGTGACAACAGCTCCTTCTTTAGCTTCCGGTAACGGCGGCAACTTCTTTTCTTCAACTACCTTTTTTTCTTCTAATAATTCAGGCCAATTTTCCATAAGAATACGTCTTTGTTCTTCAATACTAAGTTTATTCACTTCAGAAACAATATCCTTTATAACAGGTATTAATTCTCTAATAATGTTTCTTACTTCGGGTTTTTCGGCTATAATTTTTGATATTACTGGACCTGGAAGAGCTCTCCCCTCATGCTTTATAGCATTAAGTAAGGCGTATTTATACGCCAAAGTCTTTACTTCTTCTAATAACGATTTCTCTAGCGTCATTTTTACTCACAACCGCAACTATGTATTTTTCAGGTTTTTCCCAGGGCAGGTTAACCACTAGTGCTACTATACCTTCACAGAGACTCTTATAGACTCTTACTTCACCTTTACCAGTAATTATGTATGCTATCTTTTCACGTTTACTTATTTCATCGCCTTCACGTATAAATAGTATTGGCTGTACGCCTTTAATTTCCATAAAGCATATCCTTGTATCCTTAGGAAAAAGTAGTCCATTTACGCTTTCAGCCCTCCTATATCTTGGAACAACAATAACGGATCTAGTAAATTTTGCCTCAATAAGGTCCAAGGCTTTATCGATCACATCTTCGTAAATTATATGGCCATAGTATTCTTCTCCTATAGGATTTTTGGCAAAGTGGTATTCTCTATTTATTTTAACGATATAATAATCTCCTTTGACTCCTTCAACATATACTTCAGGAAACTCGTAAACTGATGACATTTATCCCATTCTCCTAATCTTGTCGAAATAACTCCAATCAAAACCTCTTGAACTTAGATATTCTCTAATGTCGCGGAACACGTATAGAGGCTTTTTCCTTAAGTCGATAGGCTTTCTTGCACCGACAAGGAACATTATTGATTTTAGCTCGGTAACATATTCATGAATATACTTCAAGGCGCCTTCAACACCATTCTTTAATAGGCATCTAAGTATAGGTTGTGCGAAACCAACCATGTCAGCACTTAGAGCAAAGTTTATAGCGGCAATCAAACCGCTCCAGACACCGCCACTAGCTATAATGAATCCTGATGGATTGGCTAATCGTGCTTCAATAACAGCTATCGGCGTAGGAATACCCCAAGTATATAGTTTCTTAGCTAGTTCTACCTTGTTTTCATCAGATAAACGATAGCTTTCAACAATAACCCAATTGGTACCACAAGCACCTGATACATCAAAGTATTTCACGCCAATATTACTCATTATCTTGACTACATCATATGATAATCCATTACCTACTTCTTTAACTATTACAGGGACGTGAATAATGTCTAGAAGCTCTCTTATTTTCTCAATTATATCGCTAGTAAACTTCACATTACCTTCTGGCTGAATGAGTTCCTGGGCAGGGTTAAAATGTATTGCAAGCGCATCGGCTTTAATCTCATCTACGATATCTATTACCTTCCTTAAGGATATTTCCCTTAACGTATTTGCACCTATGTTCCCTATGACAGGGACATTCTTTGCAACTTCTCTAACAACTTTATACGAATAGACTATTTCTTGAGAAGGATTTTCAATCATAGCTCTCTGACTACCAACACCGATCGCTATCCCCGCTTTTTCCGCAACTTTGGCTAATCCTCTATTTATTGTGGTTGACTCGGGATGCCCCCCAGTCATTCCTGTGATCATTAGAGGGGCTTTGAGTGTATAGCCTAGAAACGTTGTTGCTAAATCTATCTCGTCATAATCGATCATGGGTAGGGATTGATGTACGAACTTTATCGAATCATAAAGATCTTTGCACTCGGAAGGGAAATTAACATCTTTATTCATAACTATCTCTAAGTGTTCAAGTTTCCTCTTAATAGTCTCGATATTACTTGCCAAGCTATATACACCTATATGACATCAATTAATGTGATAAGACCCGGAATATCTTCAATATATGCGCCTTTTAGTGGAGGATATAAGTTATACGTCAAGAATGTCATGGAGTTCAATATATGTAAGGCTTCATGGATTATATCTAGGCATTCATTGGTTGTTAGAAGACATCTAGCTAAAGATAATGCTGTATATCCCCCCAGATGGATTATAGATGCTCTAATAGCCTGCTCCTTTAATAACGTTGGAATAGTTTTCTCGCATTTAAGCCTCATATAGTCTTCAACCACTATCTTGTGCCTGAAAGGAATCTCAATATATGGTTCGCCTTCCCTAAATACTATATTCTTCTTTTCCTTAACAGCTGTTCTTAATGCTTTAAGTAAATACCTCAGCGGCTCTTTTTGAAATAATTCTCTATCCACCGCTACCCCAATCTCATAAGACTCATCGTCACTAAGACCTAGAAGTTTCAATAGTTTATGAGTTAAGACAACATATAGCCCTAGTCCATACGGGTTCTTTTTTGCAGCAACCTTTATCCTAAAATATGCTTCTCCAATCTCTCTTTTCAATACATTAAGGAAAGAATTTAATAAACCCTCTATTTTGTCTACAAGGATATCACTTAATCCTTCAAACATGAAGAGATCTCGTCTTTCTTTAGAAAAACTTATATCTACTGTAATAATGTCCTCAAGATTTACGATTATAATTGGGTTATTACATTCAAGAGGAGTATAGAACAGTACCGACGGGACAAACTCTATTTTAGATAAAGACATTTTCTCTCCTAGGTCATTCTTTCCTATAAAACTGTATTGCAGCATACCCTACTACAGCAGATTTGTCTCCTGAAGTATCGCCGCTTGTTGCATATTTAAGTAGTCTCATTACAGCTTTATCTCCATACTCTAGCTTAGTATATTCTGCAAGAACCATTATGCCTCCCGGACCGCAAGCCGTAACGTTTAGTTTTCTAATAATATTGTAGAAACGGTCTATATCAAGAGACTCTAACGCCTTTATTGCTTCTAAATCCTTCTTCATAGCCATATCATGGGGCTCGTAATGTGTGAAATCAGTACTAGCTAGTATAACTATGTCTCTTCCAGTACTAGTTTTTGCATCACTAATCGCTTTAGCTAAGTCTCTAGCTACTTCAGGAGTTTGTATAGCTAAGACTATTGGAACAATCTTCACCTTGTCACCATACAAGAATTGTATGAAAGGTAATTGTACTTCAATACTATGTTCTTCTATGTGAGCATAAGCATCTAGTTCAGCATAATTACTATTGTTAACAATGTTTCTAGCAAGATCCTCGTCTATTTCCACCTCTCCCAAAGGAGTAGCCCATTTACCTTTAGGGTAGACAGAAACAAGTGAACCGTATCCCGTGTGATTAGGTCCTATGATAATTATTGTCTCTGGTACTCCTTCTTGAGCCAAATGATAGTATGAGTGAGCAGCAATAGGCCCACTATACACGTATCCTGCATGGGGGACTACAAAACCAGTGCTTATCTTTTTACGTGTGCTTGAGACTTCAGGTAGAGCTCCTGGACCTAAGGGGTGTTTAAATGAGTTGATAATAGCTTTTTTAAGGCTCTCAGGATCACTTGGATAGAAATATCCGGCAACAACCGGCTGCCTTACTTCGGGAATAAACTCCATTAAATTCACCTTTCAAGTCTAGTCTCGAATGCTGATGGCGGCTCTGGCAGGTCTCCGTCTGGAGGCAGTACTCCTCTTTCACGCAGTATTTGTCTTGCTAGAAGCCAGTAAATTAATGCCAGACTTTTTCTACCTTTATTATTCACGGGTATTATCAAGTCAATGAATTCTGTCCTATTATCTGTATCCACTAATGCTACAACAGGAATTCCTATTTCAGCAGCCTCGGTTAGAGCCTGAGAATCTGCTCTAGGGTCTGTTAAAAGTACTACATCAGGTTCAAAGTATGTTTTTAGCGAGGGATTAGTGAATGTACCTGGCAAAAATCTCCCTATATATGGTCTACAACCTACATATTGGCAGAATTTTTCGACAGGCTTATGACCATATTGTCTGACAGACACTACAGCTATTTTCGCCGGCTCAAATCTCGCTAAGAATTTAGCTGCAATTCTTATCCTTTCATCAATTTTCCTTATGTCAAGGATATATAAACCGTCATTTCGAACTCTATATACAAATTTCTCCATAAATTTTGTACATATATGTGTGCCTATGTGAGTTCCTGCAGCTAAATAGTCTTCTAGAGGAATTAATAGCTCAATACCCTTCTTTGCTCTTTCAACCTTCTCTTCACTACTTTCACTTGTTTTAATAGAGGTACTTGTTTCGGGCATCATATTCAACACCTTACGAGATCTTTGGGAAGTTTAGTATTTCATAGACAAGGTCGACATGGGATAAAAACATCCTCCTACAACAATATCTCTTAACGCCTAATTCATCCAATACTTTAGCGGGATCTTCTCCCGCTTCAACTCTCTTCTTAAATTCATCCCATAGATGACCTATAGGTGCTCCACAAGTAAAGCATCTGACAGGGATTATCATGACTTGTTCACCTACCTATACGATTTTTGCCATCTTCTTCTCGCACTGTATCTCATCCATTTTTCAGGCTCAGTTCTACGTGGATCACCCGAAAGCATGTATCTATCGTATTCTGTGAAAATCTTTTCTAATTCCTTATTATCATCAAAATACTTTAATAGCCCTCTTGCAATAGCCATTCTGACTGCATCGGCTTGGCTCATGACTCCTCCACCTTTAACGTTAACTCTTATGTCAACTTGTTTCCATAGCTCGCCAACAAGAAGCAAAGGTTCCATCATCTTGAGTCTAGCCAATTCAATAGGCCAGATCTCGATAGGTACTCCATTGATCCATATCCTGCCGTATCCTGGCTTTATTACTGCACGTGCAATACTTGTTTTACGTTTACCTGTAGCAATTACTATTTTAGCCGGAGCTGATTTTGTAGCACTCACTTCAATATCCCCCTCCATCCAAGGTGTTTAGAGAGTTCATAAAGCGTTATATATTTATTACCTAGCCGTGAGACATCGGCTTCAGGAAATCTGATAAACTCGTCTTTTTTACTAGATAATTCAGGGGGAACACCAATAAACACTTTAAGTCTCTTATAAGCAGCTCTACCCTTGGGCTTATCTATTGGAAGCATCCCTTTTACCGTCCTCTTGAATATATTATGGGGTGCCTTTGGTCTTCTAATTCCACTCTTATATGGGTTGTGGAGCGTTCGGACTTTTTCAATAAGTTTATATCCCATAATAACTCTCTTGGGCTCACCGCTTACCACAGCTTTTTCCGCATTAACTACAATAACACTATATCCTTCAAGAAGTTTTTTAGCAATAATACTTGCCAATCTGCCCAATATTTGGTTAGTTGCATCAACTATTAGAGTTCTTTTTGACTGCAAACTCATCGACTCCACCCAATTATCCTATTATCTTAACATTACTTCCACGGGGATTCTCATTAACTAGGTCTAGTATATGTATTGCTCTACCACCTACTGCTTTTATTTTTTCCAATGCTTTCTTGGAGAAAGCTACAGCTGCAACAGTTACAGGGTGATCTAATATACCTGCGCCAAGGACCTTACCGGGGACTACAACAACATCTCCTTCCTTAGTGTATCTATTTATCCTACTAATGTTAACAGCTATACGTTGTCTTCTAGGCTTTTCTAGTAATTCTGCAACAGCACTCCATATAGGGGCGTTGTTCCTTCGGGCAACTTTGCGTAATTCTCTTATAGTTTTTCTCAACAATATGTTTGTAGGGCCTGTTCTCTTCATACCTTTACACCTTTTTCGCTCAGCTTATTTAGAAATTCATCAAGCTTGGATTCAAGTATCTTTGCGGCTTCAATTAGGATACGTTTTGGTGATAGAGCACCTGTAGATTCTATAGTTAAAACATATTCGTTATTCTTAAAACCAACTCTAATTGCCTTAGAAGGGCAATTTGTCTCACATAGCCTACACAGGGTACAATCAAGGATCTTATCATTATTTACAACTATATTACTCCCTTCAACCCTGAATAATCCTTTAGGACAACTCTCAATACATTTCCTACAATCTACTCCAATGCATTTATCACTATCTAATGATATTACAGGAACATATTTATGTGTTGCAACAGATACAGGACTCCATTTAGCATGCTCTTTGCCTCTCCCCAATCGGGCATAGGCTTCTAATCTAACTTCTTGACCTGGGCCGAGAATTAATATGGGTATTGAGTCGTAAACGGGCTTTACATCCAGATCACTTGTTCTTAGATCACGGCTATAGATTATGAGGGGCTTATTATTTTCTGGAGGATTTCTCGCTTCAAGATCAAGTTTCACAAAGCAATCTTCCGTAAAAATATTTTCTTCGGAGGCGGCACGGCATTCTTCTGGGGATTTATATTTGTCTAAAGCTTCTTCACTAGTTAATGGTACCAATCCTAACCTATGAGCTATAACTTCATCATAAAATACGCTTGAATTCACAGTAAATATCACTGTATCTACAGCCATAGTTGGTACTTCACTTATGGCTGCGCGTCTAATTGCATTAATTATGTGAAGAGGAACACCTTTTACATGAAGTTTGATCCGGAGCTGGGACTTCTCCAAAACGGTAATCTCCAAGATAAAAACACCACCATGTGTACGTTAGACTCTTCTTCCACGTCTTCCTCCAGGCCTTCTTGTAGTATCGTGGGGAAGTGGTGTTACATCCTCGATTCTACCAATAATAAACCCTGCTCTAGCTAGGGCACGTATTGCTGCTTGTGCACCGGGTCCAGGGGTTTTTGGCCCATGTCCTCCGGGTGCTCGAACTTTAATATGTAGTGCTGTTATACCTTTATCCATTGCCTCTGTAGCTACTCTGCTGGCAGCCAACATTGCTGCATATGGGCTTGGTTTTTCCCTATCAGCTTTAACCACCATACCACCACTTGCTCTACTAACTGTTTCGGCGCCCGTCAGATCCGTGATATGAACTATCGTATTATTCGGGCTACTATAGATGTGTGCAACACCCCACTTAAGCTCACGGCCAAAGAAGGACATCTATTTCACCCTTGAGCCTCCATTTGCTTTTTCTTAAACGGGCTTGTAGGCGCATAATCTATTAAATCTTCTTCATCACGTGAAACAATGTAGCCGGGTACAGTCACTCTTCTACCACCAATAGCTATATGACCATGAACAATTAATTGTCTAGCTTGATGAATAGTTCTCGCAAGACCTTTACGGTAAACTATTGTTTGCAGCCTTCTTTCCAAAAGATCTTCTACAGTAAGAGATAATACATCATCTAATGTAGCGTTTTCTGGCAATAAGCCTAGTTTATAAAGCCTTTTCAGTAAAGCTTTCTCTGCTTGAGCTCTCACTTCAGGAGGATAGGCTAGCAGTGCACGGGCCTGGTGCCTGAACTTTCTTATCATAGTTTTTGCTATCCATAATTCCCTCTTGTTTCTAAGACCATATTCTCCAACAAGCTTCATTTCTTCGAGTAATACTTCCTTACGCCATGGATGACCCGGCCCTTCCCATTTCTTTCTAGGCTTCTTAGGATCACCCATACTTATCCGCCTCACTACTTCCTCCTCTTACGTACACCTACAGTTATACCTGTCCTACCAGTTGTACGTGTTCTTTGTCCACGTACCTTAAGCCCTAGAGCATGTCTTATACCACGATAACTCTTGATCCTCTTCTCACGCTCAATATCTTGTTTGACATAGTATATTAGTTCAGCGCCAACAAGATGCATATCTTTTCCAGTTTCATAATCTTTTCTCCTATTAAGCATCCATGATGGGATTCCGTAGGCTAATGGATTCTTGATAGCATCCTCGATCTTTTTTATCTCAGCTTCCGTAAGATACCCTATTTTCTTTTCTGGGTCAATACCTAGAGCACGGCATAGAGCATAGGCTAGGTTTACTCCAACACCCTTTATCTCTGCTAATCCATACGCCACATTAAGGCTGCCATCGATATCTGTTCCTGCGATACGTACTATATACTTAAACCCTGCTTCGCTCAAAGCGTCTTAACCTCCCTACTATACTCCACGAGCGAATACCTTAGAACTCCTAATCCTAGAACCTATTATAAGGTTTATCTGCTCAAAGACTATGAGTAGTAGTTTATCCGCTTTTTCTTAAAAACATTACTAAGTAGTTCATACATTCTCTTAGCATTATCAAGCATATCATGGTCATTGTTAAAGAATATGTAGATATAGCTACCTTTCAGGTCAAGGATCTTCTTAACTACTTCATTCAACTCTTCATCACTATATCTATGGGAATACCAGAAAGTCCTTCCATGCATTCTTACGTATACATATGGACCGCTTCTAGCATAGAACATAAAGTCTGGAGAATCTACCGAGACTACAGTGATCTCATGCTCTCTAGCCTTATCAACCCATTCATCTCTAAACCAAGATTCATGTCTCCATTCAATAGCCATCTTCCATCCAAGATCAAGCTTCTCAGCTAACACAATAATTCTATTCCAATTCTCACTACTAGCAGTGTATGATGGTGGAAGCTGGAATAGATAAAAGTCCACAAGACCATGCTCTTCAAGAGGCATTACCGTGTTCCTAAGTTTATTAAACCACTCTAGAGCACCAGGTATTTTCATCCTATAAATATGTGTAACTCTATTATGCACTTTTATAGACCATCTAATACCTTTAACAATACTGCACTTAAGCCAGCTCTGCACCATACTTCTATATGGGATCCTGTAAAAGCTTGCATTAAGCTCGACAGCGTTCAAGCTAGAATTTAAAGCATACCATTTAAACCCATTAGGGTTCCAGTCGTAGGACCAGCCACTTGTTCCAACATAGAATCTTACTTGCTCTCCTTTGAACCTTGCTTTGATGCTACCAGCCCCTCAGCTAGCCTCTGAATAGATGTTATTAATTCGAGAGGTAGCACGAACTTTGTAGCGGGACTCTCGGCAACTCTCTTAAGCATTTCAAGGTACTGGAGATACATCGCGTTTGGTGATAGTTTTGATGCAACCTCATTAATTATCTCAAGGGCTCTTGCAGTGCCTTCAGCTCTAAGTATCTGTGCTTGCTTATCACCCTCAGCCTTCTTGATCATACTCTCCCTATATCCCTCAGCCTCGAGGATCGCTGACTGCTTCTTACCCTCGGCCTCCAATATCATAGCTCTCTTAGCTCTCTCAGCCGCCATCTGCTTTATCATAGCCTCCTGAACATCTCTAGGAGGCCTAATCTCTTTGATCTCTACTGATGTAACCTTTATACCCCATCTATCGGTGACTTCATCGAGTCTTGCTCTAAGAGCACTATTGATGTATTCTCTCTTAGCAAGCACGTCATCAAGCATTAAATCTCCTACTATAGCCCTTAGTGTTGTCACAGCTATACCCGTTGATGCTGTAATGTAATTCTGAACAGCTGTTACAGCCTTAACAGGATCAAATACTTTGAGGTATACAAGGAGGTCGATATCAACTGGAGCATTATCCTTAGTTATACATGTCTGTGGGGGTATATCTATAACAAACTCCCTTAGATCAACCTCAACGCCTCTATCAATAAATGGGACAAGGAATACGATCCCAGGGCCCTTAACGCCAATCATCTTACCTAGACGAAATATGACAAGCCTTTTGTACTCGGGAACTACCTTCACATGTCTCGCTATGATCACTGCAATCACTATTAATACAAACAATAACATAATCAATGTAGTAAGCTCCAAATAGGTCCCCTAGATATCTTGTGTGCGCTAAAGATATAACATTTTCCGAAGATGTATACTGTGTTATTTACTAGTTTACGCTTCCTCTTCAACCCTCGTAACTATGAGAAATAAGCCCTTAACTTCAACAACCTTAACCTTAGAGCCCCTAGGTATCAACCCTTCTCTCGAATAAGCTGACCATTCTTCACCAGCCACATAGACCACTCCTGGCGAGTCAGGCCTTAGATCAGTCTTGGCTATACCGATCTGGCCTCTAAGCCGTTCTTGCACACCAGGCCTCTTCATTCTAATAGTTTGAGACGCCTTAAACACTATGAACCCCATGAACCCGCCAAATACAGCCAATGATACTGTCACAGCAATTACCAGGCTTGAAAGTATATGGATCGGTACCTTGGTTAACAAGAGATACATACCTATACCCAATAATATTAGACCACTGATACCAAATACGCCAAAGCCAGGCGTAAAATATTCTGCTACTAGTAATATTGCCCCGGAAAGAAGTATTGCGAGGATAAGCATGTCAGGTGGAATAACGCTCATACCATATAGTGCCATGGCAATCAATAGTGCACCTGCAATCACATAGCCTTGAAAACCTGTTATAAGTATCTCAGCAAGAATTAGGTAGAAGCCTATCAACAACGCCAGCGAAGATACTAGTGGATCAGATATTATTGATATGATCCAGTCTAACGGGTTTCTACTAAATGTTTTAACTAGTGTTAGATTATTAGCATCTAGGATCTCTTCAAGATTGTTGGCATGTTGTGCTATGTCGTGTTTGATGGCTTCCTTAGCTGTGAGTGTTAAACCTTCTGTTACAAACCGTTCGACGATATCAACTCTCGGATCTCCTTTGCCAAACATTCTTTCAGCCAAACTCCTAAATCTTGCCGCTACATAGCTGACTGTTTTCTCATCCCTAGGTATCGGAATAGCATCACCAATAACGCTTCCATCACCCATATAAATGTTTCCACAAGCAATAGCTATCATTGCAGCCGCTGATACGGCTCTACCATTAGGGGGTATGAATGCGTAACACTGGATCCCTGAGCCAACTATAATATCTGAGATCTTGTCGGCAGAGTATACATAGCCCCCATAACTATTTATGACGAGGACAACGCTTGCATTATGTTCAATAGCATAACTATATCCTCTCTCAACAACCTGAAGCATACCTCCATCAACAGTTCCATCAATATTAATGACAACTGCTTCTCCGCTACCTTGTACACCTCTGCTACCTATACAAACCACGCATGCTAGTAGAGCAAATACAATAAATATCAGCATTAAACGCTGAATCCTGCTTGAATTCACTAAACTACCCCCACCAACTACATAGTATTAGACCCTATAATAGAACAGCGTAGCGGTCAGCAAGGCAGAGTTCTTCATGGTTCTGTCCAGGCCAGCTTCTTCATCCCAACACTAAGCCTAGGTGTTGGTCATCACGTTTTCAGCTTCGGCCGTTGTCAGCATTCATATTTATATTTGAGTAAAATAGGGGTTAAAAATCATAGACTCCTCAATATTATTGAATAATAGTTCAGTGACCGCGTAATATACTGACCTTTATTCACTCGAAGGTACTACAGAGCATAACTTAGTTTACAATAGCTCTTTATATTAGCTAGGGAAATCGCATGGTTTTACAAACAAACTATTACTAAATGTATCTTATGCTAACTTCTTGTGCATGTATGGGCTGTTGGGAGGTCTATAATATCCGTGTTTTCTGTAATATTCACGTACACCTATACCAGACAATATGATCATTTTCTTCATATCATACTCTTCGACAGCTATGCGTTCAGCCTCCTTAAGCAATTTACTACCCCATCCCTGGTGCTGCCATTCGAATAACGGTTTCTCGCCTATTGGTACCTGTGGACCATAGATATGAAGCTCTCTGATAATGGCTGTTTTCACATCAATTTCCCATCTATGTGCTTTTTCACTAGGTATTCTCATTCTAATGAAGCCTATGATTATATCATTTTTAGTGTCTTCTACAGCGAGGAACTCTTCTATACCCCCGCTCGCTTCATAAGTGATCCTAGTTATTTTGGTATACTTAGGATCAGGCATTTTACCGTATTTCCATAATTGATGCCCTACTTCTCTAAACCTTATCTCATTTATCTTTATTCCCTTTTCTAAACATCTTTTTTCAACAAGTTCTCTCAGATTACCCTTCCTAGGCCCTGCTTCAATTATCGGTGCAGGTATATCTCTTTGCACTCTCATGACTCTAACGTACTTGGGTATATACCTATACATTTCAGAGATAAGTTCTATAGCCTCCTCATCAGATAAGGGATTATATCTTCCTTGTCTCCACCACTCATATAGTTTCGTTCCTTTAATTACTAAAGTGGGATATATCTTCAACATATCGGGCCTAAAATCCGGGTCTTCAAAAATCGTTTTTATCATCTCTATATCTTTATCAACGTCACTACCCGGTAAACCCGGCATAATATGGTAGACTACTTTAAACCCTGAATCCTTAAGTATCCTAGTTGCCTCTATAGTATCCCTTACTGTATGGCCTCTCTCAATAAGTTTGAGTATATCGTCATAAATTGATTGAACACCTATCTCTACTTTTGTTGCTCCTAAATGGAGCATCCAATCAGCGTGTTTTTCTTTAGCCCAATCAGGCCTCGTTTCTATGGTTAAGCCAATACATCTTATCCTAGCTGTTTCATTACGCAACTGTGCTTCTTCAAGACTAATAAATCTCTTAGGCTTTGGCTCAGGATACCTGTTTAGTGCTTCTAAAGCCATTGTAACAAACCACTCCTGGTAATCAAGAGGCATAGCAGTAAATGTTCCGCCCATTATAATTAACTCTACTTTCGAAGGCCTATGTCCAAGCAATTCATATTGATGAAGCCTTATTCTAACCTGTTCATACGGATCAAACCCTGCATGTATAGCCCTCATTAATGCTGGTTCTCTCCCTATATAGCTTTGCGGAGTACCGTAATCAGGCCCCCCAGGACAATATATACATTTTCCGTGAGGACAAGGATATGGATGCGTCATCACAGCTACTATCGTAATACCTGAAAGAGTCCTAGATGGCCTTTTCTTTCTAGCTAAAACCTTTCTAGCCTCTTCAACATTACTTATGATGCTCAAACTGTAAACCCAGATAAAACTAAATAAAAAATACCCCCTTATATTCAGAGATTATGCTAGTCCCAGTTAATTTTTGTCGCTCAATAAACCTATATTAGCATGAATGAGATTTAGTCTAGTCCAGAGTGCCCGCCAAGACCGGTGATGAATTCCAGGCCTTTGACTTACTGGATGAAGAAGGGATTAGCATCTGAGGAGAGATGGTTTCTCATACCGGGCAATACCTTATCGGAATATATCTTACAACACATCCTTTCGTCTTCATGAGCACTTTATGCATAGAGTTTATTCTCTCCGAGGGTCCTGAGACTACCAGTGTTTCTATGCAAGTCTCGCCTACATGAGTGTGGTTATAGCTATGAATTATGTCTCTATATTCTTCAATAATCTTAACAAGTTTCTCATGATCTATTTTACCCATTAAGATCATAACGCCACTGCACTCATGGGGCACTAAATAATGCATATAGTCGTGTATGTACTCTCTCAAAGCATCGCTTACGATACTAGACCTATCTGTGCCTAAAACATTAGCTAACTTCTCTAAGTCATCTGCAAGCTTTTTTGGCAATGATACACCAAATCTTCTCTTATTCATCTTATTTATACCACCTCTTCTTAATTAAGATCCCGAAAACGTATATAGATAAAAGTACTAGACCTGTAACACCTGCAGGAGATAGATCAAGTGTTATGGCTAAATATAGCCCCATTATACTAGAGAATAAGCTTGTTAATAGGCTCGTAACTATTGCTTTAAAAGCGTTACGAGCAATAGTTATAGCTATTGCTGAGGGTAAAAGTATTAGTACATGTTCCAGTACAAAGCCAACTATTCTTATCAAAGCAACTGTAGCTATGGCAAGTAGCGTGAATACCAGCCAGTCGTATAATTGTCTTCTAATACCTGCTAGTCTAGAACACTCGTAATCTATGCCCATACATATCTGCTCACGATAAGTTAGTATGATTGAAGCCGATATTACTATAGCTATTATGATCGCATAATAGGTGTCATTCCAGTCAACAAGCAATGGATCGCCTACTATTATTGCCCAAATATTTGTTTTCACGGGAAACCTTGTTAAAATGTAGTATATCGCTAGAACGCTTGATGACGCTGTAAAAGCTACAAATAAAGCTGTTGCAATATCAGTATCAATGCCTCTATGGATCATATAGCCCACAATATAGATCAATAATGCACCTATAAAAACAGCCCACAGATACTCGTTGCCAAACCCTATGGTTCTTGCAATAGGTATAGCTATTACAGCTGCTAAAAGAGCTGAATGTGGCGATGCACTAGCCAGAAAATAAAGTCTTCGAGCAGCTATAACCGGGCTTAATAACCCATATGCTATAGCCGCTGAAACCATTACCAAAACCCACCGAGGATCATGAGCTATCGAGATATATGTACCTAGACTAATCATCAAGACAGAGATTATTATCACAATTAACATTGTCTTAAATTTCAATTTACACACCCCGTCTTCTCAGCATGTAAAGAATCACTATGATGGCCAAAGAGGCTATTATAGTAGAAGCCATTATCATAATTATGTTATTAGAATATGCATTATCTTCTTCAAATTGTGTAAACGAGGTTTTAGAAAGACCTATAGTCAGGTTCTTGACTTGGCTAACTATGTCATGGAGTTTTTCTAAAATACTTTTTTGGACAAGAGGCGAAGGAACATACAATACAGGTTTTTGATATTCTTTAGCCAATTCAATTAAATGTTTTGTTGCAGATAGGCTTTCAGGAGAAGTAACCACCACTATGTCTACCTCATTATTTTGTAGAGCTTTTTTAATCTCCTCAATGTCTCCCGGTGTAGCAGCAACTCCATGCTCTTTTACCAACAGATGGGTTATCTTTATACCCAACCAAGATACAGCATATTGCGTCATCGGAGTATCCGATACTGCTCTTACATCCAAACAATTACTATAGCTAAGTAATGCATTTATTTCACTAACAATAGTCCTTGCCTTATCTTCATAATAATCCTTATATGAAGGGTTCTTACGAGCCATAGCCTCAGCAATTTCTTCAATAAATATCTTGTAGTTTACTGGATCATATATTATCATATGGTAATTTGGGGTATTTGTTACAGGGTTATTAAGTATTTTTATGCCTTCAATACTAGGTATTTCTATTAGCGTAGCTTTTATCTCGCCTGAAGAAACTATCTTCCTAATCTCTATCTCAAAGGGTGCATGACCTGTAGACACTATTATATCTGCCGATCTAAGGAGTTCGATATCATTGGGTGTGAGCTGGTATTCATGAGGATCTATTCCAGGTGGTGTAATCGAGTATAATTTGTCACCCGGCGCCAGTAATGGCTGAAGATCATTGGCTAAACTGGCAAAAGTAACAACAATTATTAGCCCATCTTCTCCAGCAACGATCGGTGACAGCCCTATTATAGATAGTGATGATAGTATAAGCATTAACAATGTTAATGTTGTGATAATGCTTGTTGCTGAAGTCATAAGATTCGCCTGTAAAAAATAAATATGCACAAATATTTATAAATCTAATTGTGAGTGTGCACAAGGATGTGTGATAACATGTTATTACATGATGTGAATAAGAGTGAAGATATCGTAACTATAATAGGAGAGGATATTACAGTAGGATATCACGGTACAATAGTCTTAAAAGACTTGAACTTTATCTTTCAAGGACCAGGTTTAATACAAATATTAGGTCCTAATGGAGCGGGTAAAACTACATTACTTAAAACTATATTAGGTCTATTAAAGCCATATAAGGGGAGGATAAAGATCAATGGAGTTGACGTTACTGGGAGGCCTGAAAAAGCTGGTACTTTCGTAGGGTATGTACCACAAATCTTCTTCACTAATCGACAAAATTATCCCGTGTCTGCATGGGAATTTGTTAGTTCAACACTATTACTATACCGGAAAAAATGGCCGAGATTATTCATGAACAAAGAACATGAAGAACTTGTAAAGAAGGCATTAAGAGCGGTGAAACTGCCTTACACGGCATGGGACAAGAGCATATGGGAGCTTTCAGGCGGAGAAAGACAGAGAGTTTTGATAGCTAGAGCCATAGTCCATGACCCGCCAATACTAGTTCTTGATGAGCCTTTATCAGCGGTGGATCCTGCGGGTAAGTATGAAATCGCAAAGCTCATAGGTGAACTATCATATAGAAAACTAGTTATTGTAACAAGCCATGATCCCATGTTACTACTGCCATACACCAAATTAGTTATGCTTCTAAACAAAGAATTCTATCTCATAGGCACGCCGGAAGAGGTGTTAACTTTAGATAACGTGAGAAAGGTGTATGGCGAAGCAGCTATATACGTTCGTGACCATGTCCATATAAGCGATTCACATATATACTAAGGTATTTCCGATCTGCTAAGGGTTATATAATATTGGGAGCTTTTGTATAGGAGACGTTAGCTAATCCTTCTTAGGCACACCATGATAATGGAAATGTATAGTAATATAGGTAGAAGATAAGAATAGTGTATTGTCTAGGTCACCACTATCTTGAGCTAGAAAATACTATTGGGTTAAATATTATGGAGGATAGATATATTATCTCTATCGATCTAGGGACGACAAATGTTAAAGCGTGTATATTTGATTTCGAAGAAGGAAGAATTTTGAATGTATCTAGGATTAGTATACCAAAGGTCATCCCTAGACCTGAATGGATCGAGCAAGATCCTGTGACTTTGTGGAAAAGTGCTCTATATGCTCTAAAGGATGTTCTCAACAAGTCGAAAATAAGCATAAGACAAGTTGAGGCCATCGGCCTAGCTAACCAGAGGGGTTCGATAGTAGCATGGGATAAGCGTGACGGTAAACCTCTATACAATGTTATTGTGTGGCAGTGTAGAAGGACCGACAAAATAGTTCAAGAATTAGCTATGACATATAAAGACCTTATAAAGAAGAAGACAGGACTAGTACCTAGCTCTAATTTCTCTTACCCTAAAATAAGATGGCTTTTCGAAAACATACCTAAGATTAAGGAAGGTTTTATCAAAGGCGAAATAGCCATTGGGACTCTTGATACATATTTCCTCTGGAAATTAAGCGGAGAAAATAAGGTATTTGCTACCGACTATACGAATGCTTCAAGAACAATGTTATTTAACATTTGGAACCTTGATTGGGATGACGAACTTCTTGATATATTTGGTATCCCTAAAGAACATTTACCTGAAATAAGGCCTTCCGGAACTATTCATGGTTATACTGATAAGAACATACTAGGGGCGGAAATACCCATAGCGTGTATTATTGGTGATCAGCAAGCAGCACTTTTTGGGCAACTAGCTACCCTTCCAGGTATGGTGAAGTGCACTTATGGTACTGGAAGTTTCGTGTTAATGAACATAGGTAATAGGCCTATAATCACTAAAAACTTGATAACAACAATAGCATGGAGCTATAACAAGTATTTAACATATGCTCTTGAAGGCAGTATGTATGCATCTGGTACCTTGATCGAATGGTTGATAAATAACTTAGGATTAGCTTCAAGTATAAGAGAATTAGAATCCATGGCGAGAAGTAGTGGAGACAATGTATTCTTTATACCAGCTATACTCGGTCTTGGGGCGCCTTATTGGAATAACAAGATTAAAGCTATGTTTCTAGGCTTAAACATAACAACAAAGAAACATCATCTTGTAAGAGCCGTATATGAATCAATAGTGTTCATGATAAAGCGGATTATTGAAGAAATGGAAAAAGATTCTAAGATAAAAATGAGAGAACTAAGAGTTGATGGAGGTTTAGCGAAAAGTGACATTCTTTTACAATTACAAGCAAATATCCTAGGAACTAAAGTTGTTAGGCCCCAGTTCCTGGAAACAACTCTCTTGGGATCAATCTATATGGTTTGTTTGGCTATGAAGTACTATAAATCATTTTCTGAACTAGAAAAATTGTGGAAAATAGATAAAGAATTTCATCCGGAGAAAAACACGAAGCATTTTATACAGAAATATATTGCTTGGAAAAAAGTACTTGAGACTATGATTAGTATAGTGGATTCTATCTAGTATTGAAAATTTGAACTACTCGGGAATCTATTTTGTAAGAAATATGCAAGAAAAAGATCGCCTATAATTATACAATATTTCATGGCAAGAATCGATTAAAAACGTTATGTTAAAGACTTTTTAATAGTATGTCTTTTATAATGTCCTCGCTTACCTCGAACGGTGTTTGTTCTGTCATGTATTTTAGGTGTTTCATTACCATCGTTGTTATTTCTGGTATGTCTTTTTCTGTGAATCCATAGTCGCTTAATGTTTTATCGAATCCTAGTGTTTTTTTTGCCATTCTTTAATTGTTTTTCTGCTTTTTCAGCATCTTCTGTGATTGGTTTTATCGTTGGGTCTATTTGTCTTAGTATTTTTGCTGATTCATCGGGGAATGCCTTGTGTATGTAGTACGCTGAGCGAGATCCAAGAATTGCTAGTCCTGACCCATGCGGTACTTCTGGTTTTAACCCACTTACAGCATGTTCTATCACGTGAATTATATGGGTGGACGAAGCGTCTTCAACTATACCTGTAAGCATTGATGAGTATAATAGCCAGTATCTACCCTCTAGATCCTTTAGGTTGTCGAGTACTTTAGGAAGCCATGACTTTATGAGTTTAACAGATTCTTCAGCCAACAATAACACGTATGGAGAAGTTATTTTTGCTGTAGCAGATTCATATGAATGATAAAAAGGCGTCTAAACTAGTATAAAGTGTTTGATTCTCTGGTAGTGTCAGAGTATACCGTGGGTCATCAAAACTTATGTCAGGGTAACGTATACCTATACCTCTCTTTCCTCTAGTCTCATCAATAGTTATTACAGCATACCTGTCAATCTCGGTACCAGTTCCATGAGTTAAGTTAATGGCGATAAGTGGTATCATTCTCTTAGTCTTCATTCTGAAGTATAGATAGTCTTCAACACGCCCACCACTAGCTGCTACCACAGAGGCTACTTTAGCAGTATCAATAACACTTCCGCCACCAATAGCTATAACCAGGTCCACAGAGTACTCCCATAGAAGCCTAGCAAGTTTTTGCTTGACTAGCTCAAGGATTAGGAGTTATGTCATTAAATACTTCATATTCTATCCCTTTCTCAGCCAAAATCTTAACTACATCGTCAAAAACGCCACTGAGCTTTGCCGAACGTTTACCAGTCGCCAAGACAACTCTTTTACAATTATTTAAATACTTTGCTAAATTCTCTGATACAACATTGTTGCCAAAATGGAGAGTTGTACTAGCGTATTTAAGAGTAAATACCTTCATACGATCGTTTCCCCTAACATTTTGCGTTCGTATATTCTGCCCCTATATTTAACGTTTTCTAAACTCATAAAAGTTATTTCACGAAGCAAATCAGTGTTTTCGACTCAGTCATACAGACATGTTTGAACAAATAGACATTCATAAGCTATCATCCTAACGTCAAGAACTAATTAGGAAGAATAACCAGAGAATGCATCATGTTTCAAAAAGGATTTTTTAAACAAGTTCTCTTCCAAGCATACGATGCTTGTTTAAACTTATATCTTTCTTTAATAAAGATATTGTGGTAAGATTATTAAAAATCAA
>Ga0180301_10000104_pt1 | contig 57650 bp, 51 predicted proteins | sample GuaBasSediGuay16_FD_121797 | JGI IMG/M metagenome (GOLD analysis project Ga0180301, IMG submission 121797) | Subseafloor sediment microbial communities from Guaymas Basin, Gulf of California, Mexico - Guay16, Core 4569-2, 12-15 cm | ecosystem: Environmental > Aquatic > Marine > Hydrothermal...
GGAGTTTATAGGAGAGAACCTTTATGTTCTCTCTAACATACTTACAGGCTCACATGAAGTACTCATCAAGCAGGTAAGACCTTTTGAAGAGAAGGTATTGTTCTCGGGAAGGATAAATATACCCGAGGAGGAATCGGTACAGGTAACTTTTTCCATTCCGCCGTTTACGGAGCTGGAGAAGAGCGGATTTGGTATCATAGAGAAAGAAATAAAGACGGGTCTGGAAGAGGAAAATCCAGAAACAGAGAAGCAGTTTAAGCTGGCCTTCACACTTCTTGAGAAGGCGGATGCGAGTGCAACCCTTTCAGAGTTGAAGGAGAGGTTTGATGAACTTTACTCTGAGTATATTGCGGTTGGATCGAGGACAGAAGAACCACCGCCTCCTGCAGGTGGTATCAAGGTTACGGTAAAAACAGCGGGAACCCTCTATATAGATGATCAGGAGTACGACCGGCTCGACACAGAAGAACCGCTCGAGATTACCGATCTATCTCCGGGAGAGCATAAGCTCGAGATGAGATACGATGGGGGGGGAAAGCGAAAGCATAACCGCGGAGGTTGAAGGCAACTCGGTAGTTGGAGTCGATTTTAAGAACATTCCCCGCGAACCGATGAGATATGAGAAGGCAACTTTATTTAAGCCGGCAAGGGTCTATTCTGGAGGAAGAGAGTATAAGATAAATACTATAAGAAACAGGAGAGCATTTTTTATCGATTTAAGCAGGGAGCGAGACCTTCCGGAAGAGATATATCTTATTGTTGAGGGATCGAAGAGATTATTAGAAAAAGAAGAGTCTCTGGAAACGGTAAGTTCGATTGGTGGAGGAACTATTCTATTGGGTCTTACTTTATTTTATATCGGTGTTATTGTAGATAGTCCTGGTGTTTCGCTTGCTGGTGTAATAGGCGGGTTAATTGGGGCCATAATTGGATTGATAGGAGAGATTCCTGCCAGTGAAATCTCCAACCGGCTTGAAAGAAATATAGAGAGAATAGTAGATTTATGGAGCAGTGAATATGGTTATTAAACGGAAGCCAACCTGCCGGCTACGGGGTTCCTTATTAAAGACCGCACGGTCTGTTCTGGTTGTGTTATTTGGAATTTGGGCGAACATACCGATATTGTAAACTATACCTTAAGGAGAAAAAGTAGATGGAACTTAAGAATTACGACGGAAAACCGACCAATTTGCTTCGCAGAGAGGTTATAGAGAAGCTTAAAGCACACTTTGCCAAGGATAATATCGATGTGGATGAGTACGAACACAGGCTCATGGTGGCTACAAATACGGAAAGCACTCTGGAACTCACCTCTCTGCTTTCCGACCTCCCCGGGATAGAAGATGAACCGGACAAAGAGACAGAGGTCGGTGAATGGGATTATGAGATAAATACCGGGATGGTGCGAAAAAGCCAGGCTATGGTCAACATTTTCTCCGGAACCACCCGAAAGGGGGTGTGGAATCCTCCCAGGTATCTCGATCTTATAAACATTTTCGGAGGCTCCGATATTGACTTCCGAAATGCCCGGATACCGCCCTCCGGAGTTACTGTAACCGTGGTTGCAGTATTCGGAGGAGTCGATATCATCGTACCTCCGGGTATCAATGTGGAGGTAAACGGGATAGGTATTTTCGGCGGATTTGACGATAAAAGCACCGGTGAGGTTTACGAAGGCGCCCCCACCATAAAAGTGGACGGCATCGCCCTTTTTGGAGGTGCGAGCGTTAAGGTTAAGCCCTCTGACATGAAGGGCAGAAACAGGCGCTTCTTCCGGAGAAGGTGATCTTCTGTATTTCTCCTGAACAGCGGGGGCAGGAGGCTTCTGCTTCCCTCCTAAGCGATATCATGACAAAACAACGAGACCTGAGGGCATAATAACATTGGTTTCGGCTGTGCTGCTTACTTGGCTCCAGACGGTTGTTCCATGTCAATGATCTCCTGAGGGCATAATAACATTGGTTTTGGCTGTGCTGCGGTAGGTTTCCACGTCCGGCAGGTTAAGCATCTCTCTATTACTTTGCGCCGATAAGTCGCTCGAAATCTTCTTCGTTAAGAATCGTAACCCCCTTCTCCCTCGCTTTCTGCATTTTACTGCCCGGGTTTCTCCCTGCAACCAGATAATCTGTATTACCGCTCACACTCGAGGTAGCCCTCCCGCCCAGGGACTCCACAATCTGTTGTGCCTCCTCACGGGTATATTTCTCGAGCTCTCCTGTAAACACAAAGGTCTTCCCCTCCAGTGGCTGTTTTTTAATTTTTTCTACTCTCTGGATTTCTATGCCCGCTTCTTTTAATCGAGCGAGTATTTCCCTGTTGGTTTTTTCTCGAAAGAAGTTAAACACACTCTCGGCAATTTCCGGCCCTATTTCCGGTGTTGCCAGCAGATCCTCAAAAGAGGCATTCTGGATGGCTTCAAGACTGCCGTATTTACGGGCCAGCACCCTTGCGACGTGCTCACCTACATGACGAATGCCCAGAGCATAGAGAAAACGGTCTAAAGCCGGGTTTTTGGTTTTTAGGATTGACTGATACAGATTGCGGGCGGATTTTTCGGCAAATCCGTTTAGCGATAAAAAATCTTTCTCGGAAAGAAAATAGAGGTCGGCCGGGTCTTTAACCATACCACGTTCTACCAGTTGTCGTGCGTTTTTCTCCCCCAGGGTCTCTATGTTCATGGCATTTCTGGATGCAAAGTGGATGATTCTACCCACTCTCTGGGCAGGACAAGTTAATCCCGCCGGACACAACGTATAGGCACCTTCCTTTACCACTTTTGTATTGCAAGCAGGACAACTACCTGGCATGGAAAAGGTTTTGCCCCTTTTCTCTCCCTCTTCATCCACACGCTCCAGTATTTCCGGTATTACATCTCCCGCTCTTATTACCCTTACCCTATCACCCCCTCGTATATCCTTTCGTTTAACTTCATCCTCATTGTGAAGGGTAGCCCTGCTGACGGTTACGCCGCCCACCTCGACCGGATCGAGCAGGGCCACGGGGGCAAGAATACCCGTTCGTCCCACCTGGACAACAATATCTCTTACCCTGGTTATCTCTTTTTTTGGGGGAAACTTCCATGCGAAAGCCCACCTGGGGTTTCTCTGCCTGGTACCCAGTTGCTCCCTCAGCATGAGGTCATCCACTTTGATTACAATGCCGTCAAGTTCATAGGGCAGTTCATCCCTTTTCTCGATCAATTCAAGTCGGTAATTGCGTATCTCTTCGAAAGATGAGCATCTCTTGTTAAGAGGATTGGTCTTGAGACCCCACCGGGGAAACTTTTGCAGTATCTCCCAGTGGGACCGGGATATCTCTCTGTCAGACCGTAAAACATCGTAGAAGAAAATATCCAGCGGCTTATCAGCCACCTTCCTGGAATCCAGTTGGCGCACCGTACCGGCTGCTGCATTGCGGGGGTTGGCAAAGGGTTCCTCATTACGCTCTATTCGCTGACGGTTTAACCTCTGGAAGCCCTCTCTGGACATAAGAACCTCTCCGCGCAGCGCCAGAAAACCGGGCAGCCCGGCATTATCCCTTAACCGCAGAGAAAGAGGCTTTATGGTCTTAAGGTTCTCTGTTATATCTTCTCCGGTAATTCCGTCTCCCCTTGTAGAACCGTACTTAAAAAATCCACCTTCATAGACCACCTCTACCGAAAGGCCGTCGAGTTTTGGTTCCACCACATAGAGAATATCCTTCATGCCCGTGTTTCGCTTAACAAAGGTGATAAAATCCCGTACCTCACCTTCATCGAGGGCGGAGTTGAGACTGAGCATCGGAGCTGTATGTTCCACTTTCTTGAGCTCGTCCACCGGTGGAGCACCCACCTTGCAGGTAGGAGAGGTGCTCGATCTAAACTGAGGGAAGGCTTCCTCCAGTTCCTGAAGCCGATTGAAAAGCCTGTCGTAGGTGTAATCGGATATCCGGGGATTATCTTCTATATAATAAAGATAGTTATGATGCTCAATTGCCTCACGAAGAAGATCGATTTCCTTTTTGGCTTCTTCATCTTTTAAGTCTTTGGCAGGGGTAAAGCTCATATCACCCGGATAAATATAGGGGTTATCGTTCTTTCTCTTAGCCATCTTTGCTTTCTCCTGATTAAAAGACTACTTGGCTGGAGATCAAGAGTCAAGTTGGGAAGGGAACATCACAGGATGGGGAATCCCCGTGGGGACGCGGGGCAGGTAAACGGTATTGGGTGCTCTTGCGGGGGCACAGAGCCGGTCCGGGGAGATCAAGAGTCAAGTTGGGAAGAAAATATCACAGGCGTGCGTCAAAGTCGACTTTGACGTACGCCCCGGGTAACAGCCTTAATTTATTTTTAGCGGGTATTTAATAAGATGCCTTTTTCAATTCGAGTACTGCCACTTTAAGGTTTCTTATGGATGTTCGATCCGGGGTAAACACAAACTCGATCACCTTCGTACCCTCATTTACATACCGCTCGACGATTTTCTTCTGACGAGGAGAGACGAGAACGGCATCACACTCCCTTACAAGATTTCTTACAGACTCCTCATTTCCCGAGTTTGTCTCCAATACTCTTAAAAATTGAAGGTTCAGACTTTTAAGTATTTCCCGCACTATTATTCTAAACTGTTCGCTGGTAGTAACAAGACCGATTGTGCTCTCGGGAGGGATTTTGGCCACTTCTATAAGGGTAGGTATCTCCGGTTCCAGATTAATACCTATGATTTGTTTTCCCAGATGCTCCAGTTGCTCGTATACTTCGTCAAGATGATGAAAACTTGTAACAATGATGTCGCTCTCTATTATTTTTTGTATGACATCTTTGTTTTTATTTGAAAGATCTTCGAGGAGAATGGGAATTTTCTGAATATAGGATGCAAGCTCTAGGTGATTGGTAAAGTAGTTGGCCTGTTCTATATTGCACTCAATAAAGCAGAGTTTAACCCTCTGCATCATCTCCACTTTTTCTTCGATATATTTGTGCACGGCGTCTTCGAAATCTTTAATGGAAAACTCGAGCGACAGTGCCTCCTCTATCGCATGTTCAATGATTTTCATAAGAAGGGTCTCCCTGTTTTGCCGTTTGAGGTCCTGGGGGGTAGTGGTGATGAAGGTGCCCCTTCCCACGGCTCCTATTACAACACCTTCTTTCTCCAGTTCGGCGTAGGCCCGTAAAACCGTATTTATGCTTACTCCGAAGTCTTCGGCGACCTTTCTTACCGTGGGAAGTCTCTTTGATTTGATTGCACCCGACTGAATTCGATTTTTTAAAATCTCTTTAAGTTGAAGATAGTAAGGACGGTTGGATTCTCTCTTAAGCTTTTCATTCATGGATAACAGTGAAATTATAAAGCAATAGAAGGAGAAAGAAAAGAGCAGGGGGGTCAGGTCTTGAATTTTGACATTTTCGGTTTATGCAGTAAAGATTGTGTTTCTGATTAAGATGGTGGCACGCCGGGAAGAATTGCCCGCTTAAGCAGGTTGGGCTCTTCTATCAATAGGTATGTCTAAATTCAAGGCATTTCCCCCCCCATCCCCCTTCTTGACTAACATAAAAACAGTTGGTTAACTTGGGGGTCAATGGGCAGAAGTATCGTAGAAAAAATTCTCCATTCTCATTTGATAGCAGGTGAGGCAATAGCGGGTAAACCGGTTACCGTAAAGATAGATCAAACACTAACTCAGGACGCCACCGGAACGATGGCCTCGCTCCAACTCGAAGTTTTAAATCCAAAAAAGCTGAAAACAGAGCTATCCGTTGGCTATGTGGATCACAATACGGTGCAGATCGGTTTTGAAAACTTCGACGATCATGCCTATCTTCGGGGAATTGCTGCAAAATATGGTATCTACTACTCAAAAGCGGGAAACGGGATATGCCATCAGGTTCACCTTGAGCGATTCGGTGTTCCGGGAAAGACCCTTCTTGGTTCGGATTCACACACACCAACCGCCGGGGGTATAGGTATGTTTGCAGTCGGTGCAGGTGGGCTCGATGTGGCCATAGCCATGGCAGGGGGTACTTTTACCTTTACCTATCCCAGGGTTACAGGGGTTATGCTTAAGGGCAGACTTTCTCCCTGGGTTGCAGCCAAGGATGTAATTTTAAAAGTATTGAGCGTGCTCGGTACAAGGGGAAATGTAGGAACAGTTCTCGAATATACCGGGGAAGGAGTTAAAACTCTTTCTGTACCCGAGAGGGCGACCATAGCCAATATGGGGGCAGAAACTGGGGTTACCACGAGCGTGTTCCCAAGTGATGAAGAGACACGGGCTTTTTTAATTGCGCAGGGTAGAGGAGATTCATGGGTAGAGCTAAAGCCAGATGAGGATGCAGTTTACAGTAAGACTATTGAACTTAACCTTTCAGGGATAGAGCCGATGGCAGCCCTGCCTCACAGTCCCGGCAACGTGGTACCTGTACGGGATACTGGGGGGATAAAGGTAGATCAGGTAGCTATAGGCTCGTGCACAAACTCAAGTTATAAAGATCTCATGACAGCGGCAAAAATGCTTGAAGGTAAAACGGTGCACCCCGATGTTTCCTTTGTGATTGCACCCGGTTCCAAACAGGTTTTACGTATGATTGCCGATAACGGCGCTCTTTCAAACCTTATTGCTGCAGGGGCAAGGATTGCTGAAGCTGCATGCGGCTTCTGTATCGGAAACTCCCATGCCCCCGGTACCGATTCTGTGAGCGTGCGCACTTCTAACAGGAACTTCCGCGGACGTTCCGGCACAGAATCCGCCAGAGTTTACCTTACAAGCGTCGAAACAGCCGTGGCATCGGCCATAAATGGCGTTCTGACCGATCCCCGGGAATCAGGGATGCAGTATCCGAGAGTCGAATTACCTGAACATTTTACAGTTGATGATTCCATGATCGTTAAGCCGAAAGAAGGCAAGAGGGATATTGCAGTTTTCAGAGGGCCAAACATAGGCGAGCCTCCGGTAAACACCCCCCTCCCCCCCCACATTGAAGGGTTAATAACCATAAAGGTGGGCGATAAAATTACCACAGACCACATTATGCCGGCCGGAGATAAGCTTAAATACAGGTCTAACATCCCCAGGTATGCGGAGTTCGTTTTTGCCCCTGTAGATGAAGAGTTCAGCAGACGGGCTCTTAAAAATAAACAAAGGGGAGTTGCAAACATCATCGTTGGAGGTGATTCTTACGGCCAGGGTTCGAGCAGGGAACATGCAGCTCTCTGTCCCATGTATCTTGGTGTAAAAGCAGTAATTGTTAAATCTTTCGAACGGATTCACATTGCAAACCTCATAAATGCCGGAATTCTCCCCTTGACTTTCAAAAATGAAAACGATTATGAGAATCTGGCAGAGGGAGATGAGATATCAATTCCCAGAGTACGAGATCTTATCCAGAAGGCCGAAAGCATAAAACTCTTTAACAAATCCCAAAATAAAGAGATAGAACTTGGATTTAACTTAAGTAATGAAGAGAGAGAAGTTATCCTTGCAGGTGGGAGACTTAACTGGATTCGCAATCAAGAGGCGGAGTGATTAATTTTCCTGTGGAGGTGGACATCTCCTGTTCGGGCTCCCACAAATAAAGAAAATAGAGTTTCTGTAGGAGACATCAATAATGAACGATAGCCGTAAAATAACCATGGAAGGGGGTATTCTTAAAGTACCCCTTCGCCCCGTTATACCCTTTATAGAAGGCGATGGGACGGGACCGGATATATGGGCAGCGTCGGTCAGGGTGTTTAATAAGGCGGTGGAGAGAAGTTACGGGGGGGAGAGAGAAATACTATGGAAAGAGGTATATGCCGGGGAGAAGGCTAAGCGAATAACAGGAGAGTGGTTGCCTGCAGAAACTGTAGAGACATTCAAAGATTATACAGTGGGGATTAAGGGTCCTTTGACTACTCCGGTCGGAGGAGGGTTTAGGAGCCTGAATGTAACCTTGAGGCAGGTTCTCAATTTGTACGTGTGTTTAAGACCGGTGAGATGGTTTAAGGGTATCCCCAGTCCCGTTCTCCGTCCGGATAAGGTGGACATGGTAATTTTCAGGGAAAATACCGAGGACGTATACGCAGGGCTGGAACATCCGGAAGGCAGCACGGAAGCCGCAAAGCTTATAGAGTTCTGTAAGAGGGAGTTCGGCTGGAGTATTCGTTCCGATTCAGGTATAGGGATAAAACCCATAAGCATAACAGGATCAAAACGGCTGGTAAGGGCGGCCATCAAGTACGCAATAGAAAACGAAAGAAAGAGTGTTACTCTGGTACATAAGGGTAATATACAGAAATATACCGAAGGGGCTTTCCGAAAATGGGGTTACGAGGTGGCCAGGGAGGAGTTTCCCGATAGGTGCATAACCTGGGAAGAATGCGGAGGCGTTGTACCCAATGGAAAAATTCTCATAAAGGATGTTATTGCAGATATCTTCCTCCAGCAGGTGCTTACAAGGGCCGATGAGTTTGATGTTATAGCAACCACAAACCTGAACGGAGATTATATCTCCGATGCCCTGGCCGCTCAGGTGGGGGGGATAGGTATTGCTCCGGGCGGAAATATCAATTATGAGACAGGAATTGCCGTTTTTGAAGCAACACACGGAACCGCCCCAAAGTACGCTAACCGTGATATGGTAAATCCCGCATCTTTGATACTATCCGGTGCAATGATGTTTAACTACATGGGATGGAAAGAGGCTTCCGAGCTCATCATTAAGGGACTTGAGAAGACTATAGCTAACAGAATCGTTACCTACGATTTTGCACGCCTTATGGATGGTGCAAAAGAGGTTAAATGTTCAGAGTTTGGCTTAGAGATCGTAAAAAATATGGACTAACCTCTTTTCACCTAAACTGCAACCACTCTTTTAAGTTCGGGGATCGACTTCTTAAGGTGTCGTTCTATGCCCTGACTTAGAGTCATCTGAGACATAGGGCACCCACCACATGCACCTGTAAGCCGTACTTTGACTATTCCGTCTTCTGTAACATCTACAAGTTGAACATCACCTCCATCTGCCTGAAGGGATGGTCTAACCTCATTTAAATATCTTTCGACCTTTTCTCTCATTTTTTTCACCTTTCCTGATAAATTTTCTACTCTTTATAAGTTACTTTAAATAACAGTTTTTGGCCAACCTTTTTCCAGCTTCCGTGAGAAATATGCCTTCTATAATTTTTTCTCGCTGGTCGTTGGGTTTCCCTTTCATCTGCTCCTCTATATTAGCCAGAGAATCCGCATCGTACAATACCCTGAAATTACGGGTATCCACCTTTCCTGGAGAATGATGGTAACGAATAATCAGGCAGATCTGTTCTATATCTTCCATGTTTAGACCGAGCTTCATAAGCATTTCTCTTGCAACAGCAGGGCCTTCTTTCTCCTGGTATTTACCTTCGGCACTGCCGTATTTCTGTTCCGCAACCTTTATCCCCACGTCGTGGAGAATACTTGCAGGAATTATGATATGCCAGTCTGCATCTTCCTGCTTAAGAAGTTGTTCTGCATACTCGAGTACTTTACGGGCATGGTTTATTCTCCTCGTATCTCCATCGAAGTACTCTTCCAAATTTTGCAGTAATTTCTCCTTCAACGTGACTGCCTTGTTTTCCATATACTGGTTTACAAGATCCTCTCCCAGACAGTCCTTGGCATACTTGCACCACTCAACACAGCTTATATTCATCCCATCTCTGGTAACCGTTGTGTTACAGTTAGGGCAGTTTCCCTTTATTTCATCCGACCAGATCTCCATCTCTTCCCCGCAGTTGGGGCATTCGAATATCTCGGGTTTGGGTTGTCTGAGTTGTTTTGCTCCAGGACAGACAGTATGATCCATTTTATCCCCCTCTGGTCCTTAAAAAAAATACCATTAGCCGCCCTTACGGTAAACCCGTAATATATACTATGGCTGATAATACTAATTAAAATATATGATCATTTTTATAATGTAACATTGATCTGCATCAAGTTTCAAGGGGAAACTCCATAACGGATATACTTTTCGATAAAACTGTCAAAGATTGACACAAGCTCAACAATAAAATAACCTGTAAGTTGAAATATCTATCACGAAAATAGACCGCAATGACCGAATGGCTATTTTCATAGTATCGTTTGCCGCGCAACGGCATGAACAACTATTAAAAATATGAATAGTCAGGTAAACAACAGCCTGGTATACATGGAGGGTATAAAAGTCCAGTTTGGCAACGTAGTCGCCTTAAACGGAGTTAATTTCCGTGTGGGGGCAGGTGAGGTTGTGGGACTACTCGGGGATAACGGTGCCGGGAAATCTACCCTCATAAAAGCTCTTATCGGACTTTACCGGATAAACGGCGGCAGCATATATTTTGATGGTCAAAAGGTCAACTTCTCTTCCCCCCGGGAGGCAAGAGTTGCCGGAATCGAAACAGCCTACCAGGATCTTGCCCTTATCGACAGGTTAAGCATATCAAGGAATTTTTTTCTCGGAAGGGAGCTGGTAAAAAAAGCGGGTCCCTTCCGTCTTTTAGATAAAAAGAGGATGGATCAAATCACCGCGGAATCTCTTAAAAGGATGGGGTTTGAAACCTTCAGAAGAATCGGAGATACTGTGAGTTTTCTCTCCGGAGGAGAGCGGCAGGCTCTGGCAATCGGAAGGGCTAATCACTTCTGTGCAAAACTTCTCATTCTCGATGAGCCGACGGCGGCACTCTCTGAGAACGATACCGACAGGCTTCTGCGCCTTGTTAGAGATATAAAAAAGAAGGGAATCTCTGTAATCTTTATTACCCATAAGGCGCATGAGGTTTTCGAGGTAGCAGACAGATTCGTTATCTTAAGCCATGGCGAGAACTTTACCGAGCTCCTCAGGGATGATGTGGATCTAAAAGAGCTGGGAAAACTTCTAATATCATCCAGGGTAAAAGCTGTCAGGGAGATGGCATCCGCAGTAGCCCATCAAATAAGAAATCCCCTCGGTATACTTAAAGTATCGGCCCAGATGTTAAGGGACGATTTTCAGGTAAGGGTGAATGAGGATAATTACAAACGAATACTTAATACAATGATCAACAAAATAGATACCCTCAATTTAATAGTTTATAACTTCCTGGAGTTCGGCCATCCGCGCCCGGCTAAGAGAAAGAATTGCTCTGTTCAAAGAATGATAGAATCGGCACTGGCAGCCCTTCCCTTAAGCAAATACCCGGAGGTAGAGGTAGAACTGGTAATCGATGAAAACATGGATGAGTATCCCATGGATGAAAATCTTATGGAGCAGGTTATCTCCAATATCTTGATGAACGCATTACAGGCTTCCTCCGGAGGAGGTAAGGTAGAACTCAGATCAAAAATGGAGGATGGCAGGCTCAATATTGAGATAAGAGATAATGGTTGTGGTATTGACACAGATACAAAGAAGTTGATTTTCAACCCCTTCTTTACAACCCGTACTTCGGGAACCGGTCTTGGTCTTTCCATTGTTCACCGGATTATAGAGCAGCATAATGGCTCCATAGAGGTTGATTCCCTACCGGGGAAAGGGACTACATTTAAAATAAAAATATGAGGAACCGGAAAATGAAAAGAATATTGGTTGCAGATGATGAAGAAGACATGTGTATGATTCTGAAGATGCTTCTGGAAAACGACGGTTATGAAGTGATCACTGCAACTACAGGTAAAGATGTACTGCAATACATCACCGACGGAGGTAAACCAGATCTCATAATAACGGATTTAAAGATGCCCGATATACAGGGGACGGAAATACTTAACTTTCTTAACGAAACAGGAAGAGATATTCCCTTGGTTCTCATAACGGCTTACGGAACTATTGAAGTTGCGGTGGAGGCCATGAAGAACGGGGCTGTAGATTTTATTACCAAACCCTTTAACAAGGATGTTATAAGGCACATAATACGCAGGATATTCCGTATCGATTCCATGGAAAGGGAGAACGAGTTCTCCAAGGAGGCCATTCAGGAACGCGAAATAGTCTACATAAGCCCTGCCATGCATGAATTGATGGATACCGTGAAAAAGGTAGCCTGTGTGAAGACTCCCGTGTTGATTGCAGGCGAGAGCGGTTCCGGCAAAGAGCTAGTGGCAAGAGCTCTCCATTACTACGGGGGCACTACTGGAAGTGATGGGGTTGATAGGCCGCTGGTAAGCATAAATTGCCCTACTGTTCCGGAATCCCTGTTTGAAAGTGAGTTGTTTGGTTATCAAAGAGGCGCTTTTACGGGGGCATTGCGAGATTATCAGGGCAAAATCAGAATGGCCGAAGGCGGCACACTTTTTCTTGATGAAATAGGAGACTTACCCCTTTCCATACAACCAAAGCTGTTGCGTTTCCTGGAAGAAAAAACCTTCGAACCCTTGGGAAGTAACGTGGAAATAAGAGTGAATACCAGGGTAGTGTGTTCTACAAACAGGGATTTAAGGGCGATGGTCAAGGAGGGGAAGTTCAGGGAGGATCTCTACTACCGTATAAATGCAATTACCCTTGAGGTTCCACCCCTGAGGGAGAGAAGAGAGGATATTTTGCCCCTTGCAGAATATTTTATAGAAAAGAATGCTCAGGAAACAGGAAAAGGGAGAAAAACCCTCTCCCATCCGGTTGAAAAACTGTTTAAAAGATACAACTGGCCGGGTAATGTACGAGAATTGAAAAATGTAATCGAACGCGCCGTGGTCCTCTCCACCGATAAGGAGATAAAGCTTACCCATATACCCTCAGAATTACGCTCCAATTTCAGTCTCGATAAAGAGGAGTTCTCCTGCAATCGGTTTGACAGCATCGAGAGGCAGCTTCTTCTTGAATCTCTTGAGAAGAACAACTGGAACATCACTGCCGTTGCGAGAGAGCTCGGAACGACAAGAAGCACAATTCGTTACAGGATAAAAAAATTCGGTATAAAAAAATAGTTCAAAGGCAATAATCGGAGTGGCTGTTTTTGTCCGGTAATCGGCTTATATCGTCCGGTTTTATCGAGATTAGAGAAAAATTGTTAGATAAAGTAGAGAGACGGGCAAATCCGAAAAATCAGCGGGAACTGAACAAAATAATTAATTTGTATGTCAAGAATTATAAATCATCGTATTCATTCGGTTCCGTAGCCGTAAGACATGAAAGAGATGAGTTGGCATAAAAATTGCTTACTGCTAATTAAAACAACTACTTCAAGATTTAAGGAGGAAATCGATGAAAAAGGGTTTAAAGGTTGTTATTTCGTTTTTTCTCATGCTTTTCATTGCGGTGTCAGTATTTTCTGCAGGAAAGCAGGAGGCTGTCAAGCCAACAGGAGAGAGGTATAAGTTTTTTGTGGTCTCGCACGGAGGTCCTGCAGATCCATTCTGGGGTGTAGTGATGAAGGGGGCGAAGGAGGCTGGAGAGATGTTCAATTGCGATGTTCAGTATCTGGGGCCGGAAAAATTTTCGATCCAGAAACTGGTGGACATGGTTGAAACAGCAGTTGCAAGCGATCCCGATGGGCTGGTGGTAACTATAACCGATGCGAAGGCGCTGGATCAGCCGCTGAAAGATGCTATCAACAAGAAAGGGATTCCGGTTGTAGCCATCAATGTTCCCGATTATCGCCCCTTTGAGGAGCGTATTCCCTATCTTGCTTATGTTGGAGCGGACGACTACAAAGTAGGTATCGAAGGAGCACGAAGAATGCTTAAGGCCTTTGCCCCCGGTAAACCTGAAAGAGGGGTGGTTTCAATTCATGAGGTAGGTCATGCGGGGCTTGAGGCTCGTGCCAGAGGCATAACAGAAGTTTTTACAGAAAAGGGGATACCCGTGGAAAAACTTGCCACCTCTCCAAATGCCTCGGAGACCTATCAGGCTGTGGATGCATATCTCACAAAAAATCCGGATACGGATGCTATTTTCACACTGGGGCCGCTGGACACACATCCTGTATTGAGACTGCGTGAGGAGAAAGGGTTACTGGATAAAACCAAACAGGGCGCAGTCGATCTTTCTCCAACAATCATCAAAGCCATAAGAGAGGAGAAACTCCTTTTCACGGTGGAGCAGCAGCAGTATTTGCAGGGCTATCTTCCTATCGGCTTGCTTGTACTCTATAATAAGTTCGGGCTCATTCCCCATGATGATATCTTAACAGGTCCTGCCATTGTGGATAAAGACAATGTGGAAATAGTTGCAGAGATGGTTGAGAAAAATTATAGATAAAGGCACAATAAAAAACCCCGGCAGTGCCAGGAAGATTGTGCTTCTTTAAGATAAGGGCTCTTTGGGGAGCTTCGCTTACTTCATGCTTCGGGGTTCACAAGACTGCCATACAGCATGAGGTGCAGGGAGCTCCCCGAGTAAAATTCTTCTATATAGGAAGCACAAAATCCGTGGCACTACCGATAAAATAAATATCACACAGGGTTAAAGGGAAAATGAAAGGCGGAATACGGCTTTTTTATAGCAGACTTTTAAGGGTTAAAGAGATAGGGTCACTTTCGGGTCTGCTGATAATAATAATTATTTTTTCTCTTCTTTCCGGAAAATTCCTCACAAGAGAGAACTTTATAGGAATTTTCACCATCACCTCTGAGCTCGGGATAATAGCCATAGGGGTGTGCTTCCTCATGATTGCAGGAGAGTTTGACCTCTCGGTAGGTTCTGTGTTTGCTGTCGCTCCAATGATCGGTGCCCTGCTTGGAAAAATCGGTGTACCGATGGTGGGAGCATTTTTCGTCAGTCTTTTTGCCTCTGCTGTAATCGGTTATTTTAACGGACTCATTGTAATAAAAACAGGGATTCCCTCCTTTATAGTGACCCTTGGAGCGATGATGTTTTACCGGGGCGTCTTGCTTGCTGTATCCGGGGGGTTCACTATTACTTTTATGGGCGAAGATACCGCCTTTCTCGATGCCCTTGGAGGAAAGATCTTTATGGGCATGAGGGCATCGGGAATATGGTTTATAGCTGCAACCATTATTTTTTCCATAGTCCTGAATAACACCAAATACGGTAATCACGTTTTTGCAGTGGGAGGTAATCCGGGGACGGCAAAAGCTCTTGGCATCAATGTGAACAGGGTAAAGTTAATCAACTTTGTGCTCTGTTCGGTTATGGCCGGACTGGCAGGTTTTACAATGTTTGGTCGTTTTCACAGCATCGATCCTACTGCAGGCAGTCTCCATGAGCTCGAAGCAATCGCCTCGGCGGTAATCGGCGGGGCTCTGCTTACAGGAGGTTACGGCAGCATAGTGGGCGCTTTTATTGGGGCGTTTCTAATAGGTGTTATGAGAAGCGGATTGATCCTTGCCGGTGCGCCATCCTACTGGTACCAGGGATTTATCGGGGTGGTTCTGGTTATCTCTGTTATAATCAATACAAAAATAAGAAAGGCGGTGGCAGGATGACGGGTGCAGCGAGTATTACTCAGGAAGAAAGAGATAAAAAAATAAGGGAATACCTGGTATATATGGAAAACGTAACCGTCCGTTTCGGTAAGGTGGTTGCTCTCAGGGATGTCAACTTTTCCGTTAAAAAGAACGAAGTGGTGGGTCTTCTTGGGGATAATGGTGCTGGTAAATCCACTCTTATCAAGGCGTTGAATGGATATCACCAGGTCGATGGGGGGGAGATTTACTTTAACGGAGAGAGAACAAATTTCCAATCCCCAAGGGATGCCAGGGATGTTGGGATAGAGACCGCATACCAGGATCTGGCTCTGGTTAATCTCATGAGCATATCCAGAAACTTTTTTCTGGGAAGGGAGCTTGTGATGGGGAACCGATTCTTTAAGTTTCTGGATAAACGGAAGATGGATGAAGTGGCGGCACACTCCCTGGCAGAGGTTGGTTTGCGAAATATCCGGGAAATGCATGAAACTGTCAACTTCCTCTCCGGCGGAGAACGGCAGGCTATAGCGATCGGGAGGGCCAGCTACTTTGGCGCTAAACTCCTTATTCTGGATGAGCCCACCGCCGCGCTGTCCGTAGCAGAAACGGAATGGGTCTTGCGGCTGGTTAGCGAAGCAAAAGAGAAGGGTCTTTCGGTAATTATTATAACTCACAACGCCTATGAAGCCTATGAAGTATCCGACCGTTTTGTGGTTCTTCAGCACGGAAAGAACTATGCGGATTTAAAACGGGAGGAGACAAACGCCAAAGAACTTATCGAAGTGATCGCCGGCAGAAAATAGAATAACACAAAAGATAATCCTTCACATTTTTAATAATCATCCTCAGATTAAGTAATTCGGTTTTTATAAAAGAGCGAACTACACAGTGATAAGTTATAAGAAATTTAAAAAAAATCTCGAAAAGTTGTAGTTTTATGCTTGACAAATCAAAAAATATTGTATAATAAAAATAAATTTTATATTATAAAACTTTAATAACTTAAACAAAATTTGGGAGATTCAATATTGCTTTCTCCCGAAAAAGGAGGATTGATTATGAAAAAACTGATTTTTTTGTTGGCTCTGGTGTCTCTCCTTTCTTCTTATATTATTGCAGAGGGGCAATCGGAGGGAGTTTCGGAAGAGGGTAAGGTTTATATTTTTAAGTATGCCAATGCCCAGTCTCCAAACCATCCGCGCAGCAAGTCGATGGTACTGTTTAAAGAACAGTTGGAGAAAGCCAGCAATGGCCGCATCAAGGTAGAGCTTTTTTTCTCCGGTGTGCTGGGGAAAGAGGCGGAAGTTCTTTATAGAATATTTTGCTTATCAGCCTGTTCGTTTTTCTTTTGATGGGTATACCCATAGCTTATTCTCTGGGGTTATCCGCATTTTGTTACTTTTCCATTATTCATCCCGAACTATTACCCGTTTTACCTCAACGTCTTTTTGCAGGGATGAACTCATATGCAATGATAGCCCTTCCTCTCTTTATTACCATGGGTTTGTTAATGAACAAAGGGGGAATTACATCGCGGCTGATAGACTTCAGTATGCTCTTTGTTAGAAGATTTCGCGGAGGTCTGGGCGCGGTTAATGTTCTTGCCTCTATGATCTTCGGGGGGATTTCTGGCTCATCGGTTTCCGATACTGCCTCAATAGGCGCTGTACTTATTCCCGAGATGAAAGATCGCGGCTATACAGCGGAGTTTGCAAGCGGGATTACCGTAGCTTCCTCTACCATGGGGATGATTCTCCCTCCCAGTGTTCCCATGGTGATCTATGCACTTGTAGCCGAAGAATCTGTGGGCAAGCTCTTTCTCGGTAGTGCTATTCCTGGCATCATGATCGGTTTAATCATGCTTGAGATCATAATGGCAATATCTTACTGGCAAAACTATCCCAGGGAAGAGGTGAGTCTCAGTACAAAAGAGCAATTCGTACGGGTTCGAAAATCTATTCTTGCTATAATTATGCCCGTATTTGTCGTAGGTTCTGTGGTATTCGGCATAGCAACGGCCACTGAATCGGCCGGTGTTGGGATACTTTATGCGCTCATTATAGGGCTTTTTGTAACTCGCGGCCTGAAGCTACAAAATATACCGCCAGTTCTTAAATCGGCGATTATCACAAGTGCAACTGTGATGATAATCATTGCTCTATCACAAATGTACGTCCGGATACTGGCAATTGAGCGGATTCCTGAAGCAGTCGCATTGTTTGTTACATCGCTAAACTTACCCGGTGTTTTAATTTTTCTCTGTATTGATATTATTATATTGCTTACAGGAACCTTTGTAGATGTAAGCCCAGCAATACTTCTGCTCACTCCTGTGTTTTTATCTGCGGCTCAAGCCCTTGGTATATCATCCGTACAGTTTGGTGCAATTCTAATTACAGGGCTTGCAATCGGCCTGGTAACACCTTCGGTAGGGATGTGTCTCAATGCAGGCTCGGCGATTTCGAGATTAAGTATCGGCAGGATATTCAAGGCCTCAATACCCTTTTTACTTGCCAATATAATTACCCTTGTTTTAATAACACTTCTGCCCCCGCTGAGCTTATGGTTACCCGGATTGTTGATGAAATAAACTTAATTAAAAGAGGGATATATTATGGAAATCATACATGCAGTGCATCCAGAGCAGATGAAGAGCTTTGACACAAAACAACTCAGGAAGAACTTTCTCGTTCGGGAGCTGTTTGTACCTGATAAAGTACGAATGGTTTATAGTTATTACGACCGCCTGATCGTGGGTGGGGTTCAGCCTGCTTCAACCCTTAAGCTGAAAGTTGATGAGCGGATTATAGGTTCAAAATATCTTCTTAACCGTCGTGAGATGGGTATTATCAATATAGGTGCCGAAGGGTCTGTAACAGTAGATGATAATGAATACAAACTTGGTAATAAAGATGGGTTATATATAGGTATGGGCGCCAGAGAGGTAGACTTTAGCACTGCTAAACTGGAAAACCCTGCAAAGTTTTATTTTCTTTGCACACCAGCTCACAAAAGTTATCCTACTACCAGTATATCGATTAAAGAGACGACACCGTTAAATCTTGGATCTTATGAACAGAGTAACAGGAGAACTATTTATAAATATATTCACCCGGAGGGTATTCGCAGTTGCCAGTTGGTAATGGGTTTGACGGTTCTGGAACCCAATAATGTCTGGAATACAATGCCCACTCATACTCACGCAAGGCGCATAGAAGTGTATTTTTATTTTGATTTCCCCAATGAAGATTTAGTTATGCATTTTATGGGCACCCCCAAGGAGACCAGACATCTTATTATGCGAAGCGAAGAGGCAGTACTATCCCCTAGCTGGTCCATCCATTCAGGTGTAGGAACGAGAAACTATTCATTTATCTGGGGCATGGCAGGCGAGAATCAAATTTTCTCAGACATGGACGATGTACCCATGAGCTCTCTCTTATAGGTGGACTCCTCATGACCCTACGGGACAACTAAAACAATGAAAATAGGCCCTTACAGGGCGGATTAAATTTTCCGAGGAGGAAAATGCGATGGTGGTAGAAAAATTCAAACTCGATGGCAAGGTTGCCATAGTTACAGGTTCTGGTACCGGCCTGGGAGAGGCAATGGCGGTCGGACTCGCCGAAGCAGGTGCTGATATTGTCGGAGTATATAGGTCTCATTTTCCGGATAAGGCAAAATCAGAAATCGAAACGCTGAGGCGTAATTTTTTACCTGTAAAGGCGGATTTGCTTACCATCGAGCCTGTCAAAAGGATTATAGAGAGTGCTATATCACGGTTTGGGAAGCTTGACATTCTTGTAAATAATGCAGGTATCATCCGTCGCTCACCCTCTTTAGAGTACAGTGAAAAGGACTGGGATGATGTTATGAGTATAAACTTAAAATCTCTTTTTTTCCTATGCCAGGCTGCTGCAAAACAGTTTTTAAAACAGGGTACTGGGGGTAAAATCGTCAACATAGCCTCACTGCTCTCTTTCCAGGGGGGTATTCTAATACCTCCCTATACAGCCAGCAAAAGCGGTGTGCGGGGATTAACTCAATTGCTGGCAAACGAGTGGGCACGGCACAACATCAATGTGAACGCCATCGCACCGGGATATATGGCTACAAGCAATACCGAGCCTTTACGCAAAGATCCAAAGCGAAGTCAGTCTATACTGGAAAGAATACCGGCAGGACGCTGGGGTATACCGGAGGATCTGAAGGGAGTGGTTGTCTTTCTATCTTCGGAAGCATCGGACTATATAAATGGTTTTACCATAGCCATTGACGGCGGATGGCTGGGCCGTTAAGTTTTTTTATCTCTTGATTTTTCGGAATTAAAAAGATAATTTTACTTTATGAAAGTTCAATCTCTCGATCGTGCCTTCGATATCCTCGAGCTTTTATCCCGGGAACAACACGGACTTAAACTTACCGAGATAGGAAAGCGTCTCGAGCTTCATAAAAGCACGGTACACCGTCTGTTAAATGCATTAAAGCAGAGGGGATATATAGAGAAAACGTCCAGGGGGAGTTACCGGCTGGGGATGGAGTTTATCGAATTAACCAGTCTTTATCTTAACAATTTGGAGCTTAAAACCGAAGCTCAGCCCATAATGCGGGAACTATCAGCTGCAACCGGTAATACTTCCTTTCTGGCTATTCTTCAGGAAAATGAAGTAGTGTATATCGATAAAATGGAGACTCATAACAGCCTTAGAAAGTATTCTATTATTGGCAAACGCGCGCCCCTGCACTGTACAGCTCTGGGGAAATCGCTTCTAACAGGAATGACGGAAGAACAGATAAGGAAAATGTACAAAAGTGGGGGAATTAAGGCTTTTACAGATAAAACAATTGTGTCATTGGATACCTTACTTAAAGAAATCGAAAGGACCCGGCAAAGAGGTTGGAGTCTGGATGATGAAGAATATGAACAGGGTATTCGCTGCATAGGTGCACCCATTCGCGATTATAGAGGTGAGGTTATCGCTGCGGTGAGCACTTCAGGATATGTATCGGTAATCACTTACGATCGAATCGAAGAGATTGCTGGTCATGTAACCAGGGCTTCTAAAGATATTTCTTTGCGTATGGGGTACAAAATAGATTAAATAATTCTTTGATAGTTCCGGAATACAATGCTTAAGCACTTTTTAATTTTTATTTAGTCGCCCATGCCGCTGCGCGGCAACCGAAACGATGAAAATGGCTAATCGGTCATTGTGGTATATTTTCGTAATAAAAATAATAAAAAACACTTGAAAAGATTGCAAACGTTTGCTATTATTACTACAATATGAACCCTACCATAAAAGATGTTGCAAGGCTTGCAAATGTATCCTACTCCACCGTATCACGTGCACTGGCAAACAGGCCCGGTGTGAATGAGGCTACCCGCTGTAAGATCATCCGTGCGGCTGAAGAGCTAAATTACAGGCCAAACGCTATTGCCCGGGGTCTTGTGAGGGGGCAGACTCTTTCCATGGGGCTAATTATTCCCGACATTACAAACCCCTTTTTCCCGGAAGTCCACCGTGGCATAGAAGATGGAGCGAGAGAGAGTGGATACAGTGTGTTTCTCTGCAATACCAACTGGGAGAGGGAGAGAGAAACCCACTACATCAACCTTCTTATAGAAAAAAGGGTCGACGGAATAATAATTGCCCCCATCTCGGATACTGTTGATAAGATAGAGGAGGAGTTAAAGAGTAACATTCCCGTAGTTTATGTGAGTAATTTACCCCCCAAAACAGATAGAAGTTGTGTGGCAATAGACAATATAAGAGGAGGTTTCCTGGCAACAAAGCACCTTATAGAGTCCGGTTACAGAGAAATCGGGTTTATCGGAGCACCGGAAGGCTCCTTTTCCATTGACCAGAGGCTGGAGGGCTACAAGCTTGCCTTCCGAAAATACGGGATGAAACTGGATCAAAGATTTATCTGTTTCGGTGATTTTAAAAGAGAAACGGGTTATAGAATAATCAAAAGAATGATAGAGGAGGGTATCTATCCCAGGGCTATCTTTGCAGAGAATGACCTCATGGCCCTGGGAGTTCTCCAGGGGGTAAAGGAGTCGGGGTTATCTGTTCCTGGTGATATTGCCGTGGTTGGATTCGATGACATTCCCTTTGCCTCGTTCCCCGAAGTTCAGCTTACCACTATCAGGCAACCGAAGTACGAAATGGGTAAAATGGCCGTCCAACTGCTTTTAAACGATATAAGGGCTTCGAATAACGGCTTGAGGAAAGAGCTAAGCTGCCGCAAAATTATTCTGGAGCCGGAATTGATTGTGAGAAAGACAGGATAGGGGAATGGAGTTGGGTAATACACCGCCCAACAGTTCGGGCGGCCATGCATCACTAAAATATTTTTGCAAACGTTTGCAAAAATATTTTAGATTTATAAGAAACAGAAGGTTTCCCCATGATGCAGAACATGACAAGGGGAGCCTTAACTGAGGGCCGTCCCTTTAAGAATCGAAGGCTTTGAGGGATAGGCCAATAAATTGCCAGAAGGAGGATAAACGATATGGCAGAAAAGATGAAAGCGGTAAGGCTTTACGCCGATTGGGATCCGAAGCCTGATTTTAAACTGGGTCCCAAAGACATTGACGGCAGGCAAACCTACCTTGGAAGCAAGGTCTGGAGAAATCCAAAGATAAAAATAGAAGAGGTGGATGTTCCCAGACCCGGAGTCGGGCAGGTACTCCTTGAGGTAAAAAGATGTGGAATCTGCGGAAGTGATGTGCACATGGCACAGCCCGATGAGCAGGGTTACATCTGGTACCCCGGACTTACCGGTTTCCCCTGTACACTTGGGCACGAGCTATCCGGTATTGTAAGAGAGGCAGGAGCGGATGCATATGATAAGCAGACAAATAAACCCTTCAAGGGAGGAGAATGGGTCTGCACCGAAGAGATGCTGTGGTGTGGTACATGCCAGCCCTGTGCCGATGGATGGCCCAATCACTGCGAGAGGCTCGATGAGATTGGCTTTAATGTGGACGGCGGATTCGCCAAATATATCGTACTTCCCGCCAAGACCCTTTGGAGTCTCGATTCTCTGAAAGAGAAATACAGCGAGGAGGATGTGTTTAAACTCGGGAGCCTTGTGGAACCTACAAGTGTGGCCTACAATGCAATGATAGAGAGAGGAGGAGGTATTCGGCCGGGAGACAATGTGGTTATTTGCGGCGGAGGCCCGATCGGACTCGCTGCATGTGCTATAATGAAACGACAGGGTGCTGCAAGGGTTATACTTTCCGAACCCGAGAAGGCCCGGGCCGAAGTCGGTATAAAGCTGGGAGCAGATTATATTGTCGATCCCGTTAAAACAAGCCTATCCGAGGAAGTGCTAAAAATTACCAAAGGCATGGGAGCTGCGATTTATCTGGAAGCCTCGGGCTTACCAATAAAGGTTTATCCGGAGATCGAGAAGTGTATCTGGGAAGGAAGAACACTTAACAGCACAATAGTGGTTGTAGCCAGAGCTGAGGCAAAAATGCCTGTAACAGGGGAAGTTCTTCAAGTACGCAGGGCAAGGATGGTAGGAGCACAGGGACATTCCGGTCATGGCACATTTCCCAGGGTAATCGAATCGATGGCAACCGGAATGAATATGCTGCCTATGATCACAAAAGAGATAACCCTTGAGGAGGTGCCTGAGAATATTGTAATGCTCAGAACCGACCGCAAGGAATGTAAAATAAGTTGCAGAATGGATTAATTAATTTACACTACAAGGAGCTGAATAATGGCTAAGGAAAAAATGAAGTTTCTAACGACCGATCATCCCCTCATTATATTCGAGGACAACGAGGTGGGAAGGCTTAAAAAGGAAATCTTCGATGCATCGGAAGATAAGATCGATAAAATCCTCAAAGACTACGAGGTTCCCTCGGACTCGGAGCTGGGTAAAGCAGGTTGTTACATTCAAACAACGCCGAGAGCCAGGTGTATCGAGAAGAGAAAGAAGAATGACATTGTGCTGGTTCCAGTGGGCACGACCGAAAACCATGGAATGCATGCAAACTCCGGACTCGACACCTTTATGGCAACCCAGATCTGCGAGGCGGTCAGAAGATACACTGAAAAGAAAGGTTACGAAGTCAATCTGGCATCTCCACCTCTTAACTACGGAGGTCATCCATACCATCACCTAGGAATGCCCGGAACAATTATGCTTCCACAGGAAGTGGTGGTGGAAACACTTATATACACGATGCTTGGGCTCTGGAACGACGGTTACAGAAAAATTATAATAGTAAACAATCATGGTCAGCTCTGGATGCTTGAGACGGCACTACATGAGTTCTGTAAGAGGTTTCAACTTCCCGGAATATACCGGGTGATGGACTGGCACAGGTGTGTGCGAGAGTTCTTCATCCCCATAGACCGTGAAGACAGCCTGGAGACTACATTCGTTCATGCAGACGAGAGCGAGACTTCCGTGGGATTACTCCTTTTCCCGGAGATGATCGATATGGACGAGGCCGTGGATGCCTCCGGAGAAGGTTTCCTTCCGGATGGGCACTTCGACACATCCGTTGACCCATGGAGAAGACCCCACAAATGGTCCGAAGGAGAAGGCCATACTGCGATTGAGAGAAAGGCAACACCGGAGGGTGTGGTTGGCAAACCTACCCTATCCTCTGCAAGAAAGGCTAAAAGACCTATAGCAGCAATCCTTTGTTATATCACCCTGGTAATTGAGCAGATACTGGATAAATATCCTCCCGGAAAGCTTCCTCCGGTAGAGAAAACCACTCTCCGTGATCCCGATTCACTTAAGCCTTTCCTCAAAGAACCGCTATCACCAGGCTGGAAATCGGTATTTGAGTTACCATTGATAGGCCCCTTTACCAAGGGATAATTTTAAGGGGAGTTGTTGAATATGGAAAAAGAGAGTTATCGGTTTCCCCTTTCGGTACAACTCGTTCTCCCGGATGATTACCGGGAGAACGATGTATTTAAAAGACAGTTGGAAATCTTAAAGAGTTTGGGATTCAGCGGTGTAGAGTTAAACATTGAAAATCCAGGGAATGTGGTTCTTGCGGATATAATCCGGTTTCTTAAAAGTTACAATCTACGTTTCTCCATGTTTGCATCGGGGCTTACGGCGAAAACCTTAAATCTTTCACTTTCTGCCGCGGATGAGGGAGAACGAAGGAGGGCGGTTGAGGAATGCAGGGCCGTAGTGGATTTTCTTGCAAACACTAAAATACCTGTTATTATGGGTTATATAAAGGGTCCCGGAGTACCATACAGAGACCGGGCGGTGGAGCAGTTTAAAAAATCCCTCAAAGAGCTCGCTCCCTATGCAAAGATGAAGGAGGTAACCCTCATCGTAGAGGCAACTAACAGGTATGAAACCCCTGTGGCAAACTCTCTTAAAGAGGCGGTTGAGATTGTCCGTGAAGCAGGAAACCGTTTTACCAGAGTATTACCGGATACCTTCCACATGAACATAGAAGAGGCGGATATGTTTTCTGCTTTAAAGGAATGCAGGGATTACTACAACCACCTGCATCTCTCCGATAACAACAGGTTTTTTCCGGGGTTGGGGGCTATAGATTTTAGAAGGATAGTTGATTTTATCAAGGAGATGGATTACAGAGGCTCTCTGGCCATAGAGGGAAACATAAAAAACTCCTTTGAAGAAGATATAAAGGAAAGCATGGAGTATCTTGCACCCCTACTAAAATAGTTTAACATAACCCGGGGAGTAACATCGAAGAGAAAAGACGCCACATCTGTAGGGGCAAAAAAGCTTCTGAAAGGTCTCCGCGATTCTTTCTGAGAACCAGAACGGTAAAAATTCTCCCCTCACCGGGGATGAATTAAATTTCAGGAGGAGGAATACAATGAAGTCAAAAATAAATGTAGGAATAATTGGGGCCGGCCGTATTGGTCAGCTCCATGCAGAGAATCTTACAAACCGGATAAGGGGGGTAAGAGTTGCTGCAATTACAGATATAAACATAGAAGCTGCCCGAAAATGCGCTTCTCGACTCGAAATTCCTCAAGCAGACAGTGATTACAGACGAGTCATGGATAACCCCGATGTGGATGCCGTTATTATATGTTCCAGTACAGACACTCATGCCGGGTTTATCGAAGAAGCCGCAGAAACCGGTAAACATATTTTCTGCGAAAAGCCCATAGCGCTCGACCTCCCGGAAATAGACAGAGCTCTCACGGCAGTGAAGAAAGCCGGAGTGAAGCTCCAGGTAGGTTTTAACCGCCGTTTCGATCCAAATTTTAGCAGAATTCGAGAACTTATTGCAGAGGGCAGGATAGGAGAACCTCACATACTGCGGATTACAAGCAGAGATCCGGCTCCTCCACCCATTGAATATGTAAAAGTCTCAGGAGGGCTCTTCCTCGATATGACCATACACGATTTCGATATGGCTCGTTTCTTAATAGGTAGTGAAGTGGATGAGGTTTCCGCAATCGGAGGGGTGATGATAGATCAGGAGATAGGAAAGGCGGGAGATATAGATACCGCCATAACAAATCTCATGTTTGAAAACGGAGTTATGGGTACCATTGACAACAGCAGGAAAGCGGTTTACGGTTATGACCAGAGAGTGGAGGTCTTCGGTTCTGCAGGTATGCTCACTGCAGAAAATGAAACTCCCAACAGGGTGGCACTGAGTACCGGAGAGGCGGTAATCCAGGATCTACCCCTATATTTCTTTCTGGAAAGGTACCAGGAATCCTACATAAGGGAGATGCAGGAGTTTATTAACTGTATCGTCGACGATAGAGATCCGCCCGTAAGCGGGGAAGATGGGAGGATGCCTGTTGTGATTGGAAAGGCAGCCATGCTATCTTTCAAGGAGAGGCGTCCTGTTAAACTCGCAGAGATAAGCGGTTAGCTCTACCAAAGGGGCTCAGCCTCCCCGGCAGAGCCGGCAAGAAGCAGCATAATTACTCGATACTGTTCCCATGTGCCGGCCGATCCCAAGGTTATATTTGGGTTGTGTCGTAAAATCTAACAGAGTACAGAACCATGGATAACAAAGTATTTGCCATACGGTGCAGCAATTACGAAGAAGCCGAGGAGAGGTTAAGCCTGTTGATAGAAAGGATGGGCGGAATGGGAAGCTTTGTATCCGCAGGGGAAAGAATAATACTTAAAGTTAACCTGCTTCGTCCCGCTAGACCGGAAGAGGCGGTTACCCCCCATCCCGAGGTTGTAAAAGGTGTAGGAAAACTTGTAAAAGATAGCGGGGCTCTTCCTGCCATTGCAGACAGCCCAGGTTCCGGCTATCCCTATACAGTGAACATCTTAAGAAGAGCCTATCGGAAGAGCGGCATGAATGCAGTATCGAGCGAAATAGGGTGTGTGCTAAACCTTGATACGGATTGGGAGGTTGTCTCCTTTCCGGAGGGAGAACTAATAAAAAGGTTTGAAATAATAAAGCCCGTCTTACAGGCAGATGGGCTTATAAACATCTGTAAGCTTAAAACCCATGAGTTTATGGGCTTAACCGGTGCGGTTAAAAACCTCTTCGGAGTGGTTCCCGGACTGGCAAAACCGGGCTATCATGCAAAACTGCACGACCCCGATCTTTTTGCCGGAATGCTTCTGGATCTGGCGGAGTTTATCTTGCCTGCTCTTTCCGTAATGGATACTGTAGTGGCCATGGAAGGCCACGGTCCGGGTTCGGGCGATCCAAGGCATGTGGGATTTCTCCTTGCTTCGACAAATCCATTGGCGTTGGATGTTGTTGCCGGAGAGATAATCGGCCTTCCCTACGAAAACAACCCCCTTCTCAAAGAGGCGGAGAAGAGGGGGCTTTCCCCTACGAGACTTAAAGATGTAGATCTTGTGGGAGCAAACCCTTCCGAGCTTAAAGTACCCAATTTTAAACTTCCATCCTCATTTGCCCCGGGTTCGGGGCTCGGACAATCCCCCTGGCTGCGCAGATTGCTTGAGAATCTGTTAAAGAACAGCATGTCGGTTAAGCCTGAAATACAGAAAGAAACCTGTACCGCCTGTGGCATCTGTGCAACGGCCTGTCCCATGGAAGCCATAACCATGGAGAACAGAAGTTATGCCCGTATTGACCACGGCGAGTGCATACGCTGTTACTGCTGTCATGAGATGTGCCCCGAGAAGGCAATCGAGCTTAAACACGGTTTCCTCTATCGGAAAATAATAGGAGATAAATAGCAAGGTACCCGAAACCCTTAAAGAACTCTCCCGAAACCCTTAAGTTTGCCGCGTGTGGAAGGCCTTTCTTTAAGCTGATAATAAGCCACCCCTCAACTACCTCTTTTAGATTTTTCCTGCACTCTTCAAGGGTCTTTCCGGTAGCATAAATCCCTTGTAAAAGCTTTATTTCACCGTAATAAGGTTCATCTTACACCTCCCTTTCGGCCGAAGAGGTGACGTTGCAGTACAAGCAGTTGTGGATGGTGGAGCAGGCCTTTCGAACAGTAAAGAGTGTGCTTGAGACAAGGCCTATTTATGATAGATAAATGTGATGAGAACATCCGCGGCCATGTTTTCTGCGGTTTTTTGGCCTTGGTGCTGATGAAAGAGTTGTATGCACGTCTGGAAGAGAAAGGCAGCCTCTGTGAAGGGGATGAGCTACACAGGGACTTTAAGTTTCTAGGCCGGACTTTTTATGCCCGAGTACTACACCTCTGTAAGTGGGATGATGTACGAAGGGACTTGCAGGCATTACGTGAAGGTAAGCTTCAGATGAACGGGCAGGAGTATTATATGCGCACTGAGCTTCGGGGAACCTGTGCAGAGGTGTTTCGGATTTCCGGAGCAGCAATACCGCCACGGGTACGACAACAATAGGTATTTTTGAGTAACAAACCTGCCTTTCCAAACAGGCACAACCAACGAAAGTCGGTGAACATATTTCGACAAACTGGAAAAAAACCTTTTACCGACCAAATAACCCTTGACAACTCAGGAAGACGGGGATATAATTTTAGTACTTTGTCATTATGATATACCAATATATCATATTAAATCATTTTTAAGGAGGAATTATGAAGAAGGTAGTGCACTTTATGGTGGTGCTTCTTGCCGGATTGCTATTTACTGCTGGGCTTTTTGCAGCAGGCGAGAAGGAAGCAAAGGTTGCAGAGGGGGTTACAATCAAGGTTATCAATCAGGAGAGGTGGGCTCCCTATGTGGAGAAGGCAGTGGAGAAATGGAATGCAGCCAACCCCGACAAAAAAGTGGTTCTGGATCAACTGGTTTTGGGCTATCCCCAACTGCGCCAGAAAATTGCAACCGCTGCTGCGGGAGGAATGGCACCAGACTTTTCTCTGATCGATTCGGTATGGGTTGCCGAGTTTGCCAATGCCGGTTTTCTCATGCCCCTCGATGAGATCGATCCCACATGGGTGGAAAATGACTACAACAAGGATTTCTATCCGGTCTTTGTAGAGGGTGATTCTTTCGATGGGCAGCCGTATGGAATTCACAGTCAGACAGATATGGCCTTGATCTGGTACAGGAAGGACTGGTTTAGCTCGGAGGGGATAAAGGCACCCGAAACATGGGAAGAACTTGTAAGGGCGGTACAGCACTTTCAGCAACCACAGGTAAGACGGAAATACGGAATGGGCGAATATGCCTTTGCCTTCCCTGCAGGGCTTAAGGCTGCGGAAACTGTAACCTACCAGCTTACCCCCTTTATCTGGTCTAATGGTGGGGATGTGTTTCGTAACAACACGGTTGTGCTTAACAGCTCAACTACCGTTGCCGCTATTAAGCTGCTTTCCGATTTTGTGAACATGTATAAAGCGGTATCTCCTGAATGTATCGCCTATGAATGGAACACCGCCCTCAAGCTTATGGGTACCGGACAGGTTGCCCTCTCTGTAGGCGGAAGTTACGAAGGTTCCATGATAAAAGAGGCTGCCGGCTGGGATGATGCAACATTCAGGGAGAAGGTAGGTTTTGTGCCGATTCCTGCCGGTCCAAACGGTGAACAGGCAACAACTGCGGGAGGCATGGCCTATGCAATTTACCGTCAATCGAAGAATCCGGAGCTTGCGCTGGAAATACTTAAACTTACCACAGGGCCGGAGCTCATGTATGAGTTCTGTGCTTCTACAGGACAGAATCCGCCCCGCATCTCTGTAGTTAATAAGCTCGATCAACAGAAAGACTGGCTTCTGGTAGAGACATCGGATATGCTTTACAATGCTCGTGTAAGGCCTATAATCCCGGAGTATGCCAAAGTATCGGAGCAATTACAGAGGATGGTAGAAAATGCCGTATCCGGAAAGGCAACTCCTGAAGAGGCAGTAGCGGAAGCTGCAAAAAATATCTCCGTTATTACGGGGTTACCTCTTAAGTAAACCAGGCATTCACCTGCAGAGCCGTTTGCTTGAATCCCCCTTTGCCCGGTTAACGGCGAAGGGGGTTGGCTTCTTTTGTGCATGCGGAGAAAGCGATGAAAAAAACACCAATTCTTCTGATGCTTCTTGCACTCTTAATACTGGCAGCGTTTTCCATCTATCCGGTTTTTAACGCTTTCCGCTTGAGTCTTTTCGACATGGGACTTCTCCAGAGAGAAGTTACATTCGTGGGATTAAAAAATTATTCGGTTCTGTTAAGCGATCCACTTTTTTACAACTCCCTTAAGGCGACTCTTTTATTTGCAGGAGGTAGTGTGGCTATTCAGTACTTCCTGGGGCTGTTTCTGGCCACTCTTTTAAGCACCCAGGATCTCAAGGGGATTCGCTTTTTCCGTTCATCCTTTATACTTCCCTATACGCTTTCCGAGCTTGTGGTTGCACTGGTATGGCTTCATATTTATGACAGCAATTTCGGAGTCTTGAACGGCTTTGTCAACGCCCTTGGGGTTCCCGTTCAAAGATGGCTCTTCGACTGGGCTATGCCTGCAGTAATCGTGGCCAACTGCTGGTGGGGGAGTACCTTTTCCATGCTTCTGCTGGAATCCGCCATGAAGGGGATTCCAGCTGAGCTCTACGAGGCTGCAAAGGTGGATGGAGCAAGTGGATTACAACAGTTTTTTAAAATTACCCTTCCCAGCCTCCATTATGTATCGATGCTTAATCTTATAATGATAACTCTTCTTACGATCAATGCCTTCGGCATTGTATTTGTTCTTACTTTCGGAGGTCCTCAAAATGCAACGGATGTTATCGGCATGTACATGTGGCGCAATGCCTTTCGATTTATGGATCTGGGTTACGGGGCGACCCTGGCCGTGGTGATTTTTATCTTTAACATTATTATTACCCTGCTCTATATACGGGTTTTCGGAAAGGAGACCCTTAAAGGGAGTGTTTCGAAATGATCTTCTATTCCGCAGAAAGATTTTACAGAAAAATAGTTTATCTTCTACTCTTCTTTTTTACAATCTTTTTTTTGTTTCCCATCCTGTGGATGTTTATAATTTCCCTCAAACCGGTATCCCAACTGTACAGGTTTCCCCCTCACATAATACCAAGGCCGCCGGTTTTAAAAAATTATGTTTACTCATTCATCAACATCGGTATCGGGCGAAACCTCTTTAACAGTCTGATTCTCACCCTTGGAACTCTTGCCGTAAGCATTCCTGTAAGCATACCTGCCGCTTACGCACTGTCCAAGTTCAGGTTCAGATTTCAATCGGTTTTACTCCTGGGTATCCTGGGCACGCAGATGATTCCGGGTATGGCTTCGCTTGTTCCGCTTTTCGATATTCTTAAGAGCTTCAAGCTTCTCGATAGCTTTATCGGGCTGATTTTTATCTATACTGCCAGAACTCTTCCCCTCAATATCTGGATATTCAAAGGGTTTTTCGACACCATACCCAACGATCTCTTCGAAGCCGCTCTGGTTGACGGATGTACCCAGTTTCAATCAATGCGGTACATCATGGTTCCCCTTGTTCTTCCGGGTATGGCGGCGGCTTCCATGTTTACGATAATGCAAAGCTGGATTGAGTTTATCGTTCCGCTTACCATGCTCTTCAGTGAGGAGAAGCTTCCCTTTCCGGTTGCCGTGTACAAGTTTATGGGAAGCCCAATTATGGGGACCAACTATGGGGCAATATTCGCATCGGCAGCAGTGGGTTCTTTACCAATACTGATGTTGTTTATCATATTTCAACGCTACTTTATAAAGGGCTTAACAGCCGGTGCTGTAAAAGAGTAGGGTTTGCGTTGCTTTATCGAGAGTCTGAAAGCAGGAGCGGTGAAGGAGCAGGACGTGCATTTTCGTTACTTTATCAAAAGCCTGAAAGCAGGAGCGGTAAAGGAATCACAGAGGTTATACGGACAAGGGGAGGCATAAGAATAACCATAGAAATGGAGGAAATAGGTGAAACAACCTGGTGAGAGAGAAAAAATTAAAGTGGCTCTTATTCAGATGGACAGCAAGCCCAAAGAAAAGGAGCATAATATCTCCCACGCAAAGGAACTTATAAGGAATAACGCAGTTGATGCAGAGTTTGTCTGTCTTCCCGAGCTATTTTCCACAGGTTATAACTTAAACCTGATGGGGGATTCCTTCTATGAGCTTGCAGAGACCATACCCGGCCCTACTACAGAAGAGTTTGGGAGGCTTGCAAGAGAGCGGAGCCTGGCCATACTCGGCACAATAGTAGAAGCCGATTCCATCAGAAAAGGAGTTCTCTACGATACCACTTTCCTCATCGATTCCTCGGGAAATCTGGCAGGTAAATACAGAAAAACGCATCTCTACCCTGCAGAACACAGCTATTTCCGTCCGGGGAGCAAACTCCCGGTTTTTGAGCTGGAGGGTATAAAAACCGGGGTGGCTATTTGTTTTGAACATGCCTTTCCACAGATCTTTACCATCCTCGCGCTTAAAGGGGCTCTGATGATTTTCATACCCTCAGCAGTTCCGACCGGTTACGAATATCTGCTTAACTTACGATCGAGGGCAAGAGCACAGGACAATCAGCTTTTTATAGCCGCGGTTAACCGGGTTGGGAAAGAGGGAGAGATTTCTTTCTGCGGACTCAGTAAGATCATCAATCCCAGAGGGGAGGTGATAGCAGAAGGAGACGGCAGTAGAGAGCAGGTGGTGGTAGGAGAGATTGATCTAAACCTCATCCTTAAAGAACGAAAACAGGAACCTTTCTTCAGGGCGATGCGGCCGGAGCTTTACCGCCCTCTGGTTAAGCCTCTGTAGCCTTTAAGGTATCATACTGAATTGACAATCATCGCTGTGTAAAGTTATATTTTATTGAGTCGATAACCACAGGAGCCAGAGTGTTCGAAATAGATAAAAGTGTACCCATTCCCCTATATTATCAGTTAAAACAAATTATAATGAAAAAAATAGAAACCGGGGAGTACAAACCCAACGACAGGCTGCCCACCGAGCACGAGCTTTGCAGCATGCTCGGAATGAGCCGCACACCGGTACGCCAGGCTCTTACAGAACTGACCCACGAGGGTATACTTTACCGCAGACCGGGTCAGGGTACTTTTGTAAGCGATTTCTCCCTCTCACCATCAAGGGATATTATGCGAATAAGGGTGCTTGTCCCGGAAGATAAATGGGCTACGCCTCTGGAAAAAGCAGTAAGCCAGTGGAATGAAGCCCATTCGGAGAGGCAGGTAAAACTCAACTTACTGCTTGTAGGCTATCCGGAACTGCATTTCAAGATAAAAAGCGCCCTAACCAGCGGATCGCCTCCCGATTTCTTTCTTCTGGACTCTGTTTCCGTGCCCAACCTTGCAAAGGAAGGTTTCTTAAAACCTCTCGATGAGATCGACCCCCTGTGGATTGAAAATGATTACAGGAGGGATTTTTTCCCCGTGTTCGTGGAGGAGAGCACTTACCAGGGGCACATCTACGCCATCCCCGCCCAGACTGATATGGCTCTCATCTGGTACAGAAGGGATTGGTTTAAAATGGAGGGTATGGAGCCGCCCGGTACATGGGAAGAACTGGTTAAGACTGCAGAACATTTCAAGAAGCCTTCTGTAAGAAAGAAGTACGGGCTTAAAGAGTATCCCCTTGGTTTTCCTGGAGGCCTTAAGGCCGGTGAGACCATAACCTATTTCTTTTTACCCTTTCTATGGTCTACCGGCGGGGATGTTCTCTCAAACGGAAGAGTGGTTTTTGACAGCGAGGCTTCAAGGCGCGCCTTAAGCTTCCTGAGGGATCTTGTATGGAAACACAGGGTTGAGTCGCCGGAAGTTGTAAGCTACGAGTGGGATAAAACTCCCAAGCTTTTTGCCAAGGGAGAGTTCGCACTTGCCATCGGAGGGAGCTACGAGAGCAGTATCATCCGGGAGGTGAGCGGTTTCGGTGATGAGGAGTTTAGAAAAAGAGTCGGGTTTGTTCCCATTCCCGCTAGCCCGGGAGGAAGGTGCACCACGACAGCCGGCGGAATGGCCTATGCCGTATCGGCGAATGCCCACGATCCCGAGCTTGTGCTTAATATCCTCAAGATTACAACCGGGGAGAGATTTATGCGCGCTTTCTGCCTTTCCACCGGACAAAACCCTCCCCGCATTTCGGTACAAAGATCCCTGGATCCCGAAAAAAATTGGTTTTTATTTAAGACTTCCGCCATGATTTACAACGCCAGGGTGCGTCCCCTTACCCCCGAGTACAGAAGGATTTCGGAACAGCTTCAAGTCCTGCTGGAAAATACAATATCCGGTAAAATGGATGTGGATGAGGCTGTAAGAAGAACGGCCTGCAATCTTGAGAAGATTATAGGAGGCGATAGCCCGATCTCAGATAACGCCACTTAGGTTGCTTTTTTGGCTGGCAGGAGGGTTATTCTTTAAAAAAAGCAAGCAGGTAGTCATCCGTTCGCTTGCGTATACGGGCAAGGTTAAGCTTAAAACCGGTTTCCCTTAAAACCCTGTCCAACTCTTTTTGCCGGCTTTTAGAGGCTCTTTCCCTATCCAGATGGTGAAGCTTTCTCTCAAGGTAGAGAACGGATAGTTTTGTCTCGAGCAATTCCCGCTTCAAAGTGGATAATCGGCTCCTCTTCTCCCATAGGCGAAGCTCTTTGGTATGGGTATCTTTTGTTTTAGCTTCTGTCTCTTCCAGTTTTTTAAGCTCTGCCGCAAGTTTCTCTGCTCTTTTTCTTTCTATAATAAGGTCTTCTTCTGTTACTGCGGGTTGGGAGACGTATCGTGAGAAGAGATTTCTTGCGGCATTCAAAGCCGCAGGAGATACATACTCCAGTAACCTGAAACCACACCCCTCCAGTGTTTTTGCTGACGCTCCTGCTTTACCATATTTTGTACGAGCGTTATCCGTCCCGAATGTATCTCCCCTTTCAATATCGAGCAGGACTGTAGCAATCTTTTTAGCACCCAGGGAAACTGTTAATGTATTTCCATCAACGGGATACACCCTGTATTCTTTACCTTCATTTAAATTGGCCATCCATGCCCTCTTTATTCTTAAAGCAGAATGCAGGGTAGCAGGAATAGAACAAGGTGAAGGATTGAAAAGGCGGATAAGAACTGCTTCCCCATCCTCTGTAATTTTAACTGCAGATTCCCTTATGACATTGCCGGGGGAAAGAACCCTTAAAAAGCCCTCGGGAGACGCAAAACCGTGAGGATAATCTTCTTCTTCGGCTCTTTTGCTTCTGGAACGAATACCGGCAAGATAACCCCCGGCGGGTTCTATTACCAGGAGAGGTGTGTTAAACTCTTCAGCCAGCCTGCCCACCTCTCCCCCTTCCCAGTTTCCTGTGTGCGGGTACAGGGCGAAGCGGAATACCATATCTCTCAAGCACTGTGCACCTGGTGTGTAGATTGCGGGCCCTGCATCTCCTACACGCCCCTTGAGGTCTCCTCTTGCAAGCCAGCCAACCGATCTGAACAGAGTAAGTGCAATCGTGCTTCTTTCGGGAAGTATCTCGTATTCGGGAAGCCCCCTGTTTATAACTGCAAGACCGCGTCTTCCGTCGGAGAGATCAACGAAACGGGTCTGAGGGAAGGTAGTTACCGGCTCAGGCTCACGTGCACCCAGGAGAATTTTCTTTAATTCGGGGGGGATTTCATCGTCTTTATACGGTTCGGGTATGATGGGATGGGAGACCACGTCAAACTGAGTCTCAGCAATGGAGATTTCGGTTCTAATATCTGTAGGGAAGATAACCCTGAGTCTGTGATCTTTTACGGTATTACGGAGGATGACGGTGAACCTGATAAGGGGTGAGTCGGCGGATACTGTTATAAAAGTAATTACCGGAAGGATGGTGGTTTGAGGGCTTCTTCTTTCTCGATCCGGGCTTAAAGCCTCAGGTAAGACCAGTTCGGTTGTAATTTTTACAGTGGCAAGGAGAGGCCCTTCCGACAGAAGCTCAAACCCAGCCTTACCCCCTGCACTTGAGTAAAGGATATCCGAAAGGGGAGGAGAGTAGTTGTATGTATCCCCCGCATCACCGGAATCCTCGAACATAAAAAGGCCGGTATAGGTGAAGCCCCTCTCTTTATCGACTAAGTCGATCGTACCATCATCTTTAATAAAGAGTGTATGCCAGGGCGAGTCTATACGTCTCTCTTTTTTTGAGACACTGATTTTCTCAGGCAGAGTTCCCCCGGCTGACACGGAAGTTGATGGCTCAACAAATCTTACAGATCTAAATCCTAAAGGCGGTGTCTCAGGAATAAAAACATGGAGAGCGCCGGTTTTATCTTTTGAGAACGGTAAAATCTCTCCTCTTTCATCGACCGGCACCAAACTTTCACCGGCGGAATCGGCCGAACTCCCCTTTTCAGAGAGATCAAAGATTACAATTCCCGTTCTCGGGTGAAGCGATGGGTTAAAAACCAGAAACTCTTTATCGACTTCCCTTCTCCCGGCAGTGAGAAGCTTGAGGGCATTTCCTATAATCTGACTACACTCCCCTTTTACCTCGGAGAAGCGTCTCTCCATATCTTCATGCACTTCGTCTACACTGACTCCGCATATATTGTCATGGGGATGATTTTTAAGCAGGTTCCTCCATAAAAGGGTAAGTTCTTCCGATGGATAGTCTGCTCCCTTAAGCCAGGCCAGTGTACAGAGGGGTTCCGTGTAACGTTCGAGTAAGTTCTGGCAGAGATGGTTTTGCAGTTTTAGATACATTCGGGAAGAGAGAACTCCGGGAAAAACAGAGATGTATCTTCCACTGTAAAGGGTCCCGGCCAGTGTCTGGAGGCTTGGCTTATCTGCCAGCACGATACGGAGATAGTCTTCCGGCAGTATCTGCTTTGCCTGGAATCCGTTTTTTCTAAGCTCTTTAAGGACGGGCAGAATATTTTCCGGTTCTGTCTCCTGATCGTACCCGTTCATAAGGAGAAGATTCGGAGTTTCGGAGAAAGGGGTAAGCCTGTTGGCGATTTTTTCGACCCTCTTTGAGAGTATTTCTCTCTCTGAGAGAAGACGCATTCCGTTTCGGTAGCTGTCGAGAAGATAGATGCATGGAAGTACGGTTCCGTCGGGGGAGCTCCAGAGAAACTCTGTGCGTACCTTCTGCGGTTCCATCTCCACCCCCCGCCAGAGGAACAAACCCTTTATACCGAAACCGGCATGTATCTGGGGCGCCTGACTGATCTGACCGAAGTTATCCAGAAGCCATCCCGCTCTCATTGGTGAGCCTAAATCTCCTGCATCCTTAAAGCCGATGAGAAGGTTCCTGATGAGGGCTTCTCCGCCTGCAAGCTGCCAGTCCGGCTGGAGGTAGTAGGGGCCACCCGTAATTCTCCCCTCCCTGCAGTAGCGGGCAAGCCTTTCCTTTGCCTTCCCGGGGTTTTCTCCCAGTCGCTTAAGCTCTTCCAGATAGTCTTCTATCATGATCGTCTGGCCGTCCAGCACAAACCGGTACTCCGGTTCTTTGTCCAGCAGATCCAGAAGAGAATCGAAAAAAGAGATAAGCCACTCACAGGTATACCTGGCAGGGAGAAACCATTCTCTATCCCAATGTGTATGAGAGATGAAAAAAAGCTTGTGGTTAATAGGGTCAGGTCTTGAAATTTGACTATTTTGCTTCATATTGATAAGGGCAGCTCCCTGGCGAAGGTTTATCTTAATTGCAAGCACAATTTTCGATACACTTATAGATTATTTAAATATTCTGCAAAATTTCAAGACCTGGCAAAAATTTTTTCTGAAAATTTCATTTTAAAAAGAATATTTCAGAAAGAGTATTGACAATCCGGTAAAGGTAGTTTATTCTGGTTAGTAACGGTGGATGATAAAGTTACTATCGAAAAAATAGCCCGGTATGCGGGTGTAAGTCCCAGTACGGTGAGCAGGGCGTTGAATCAGCCTGAGCTTGTAAAGGCAAGGACGAGAGAGAACGTCTACGAGGCGGTAGAGGAGCTTAAATACGTTCCCCCTGCTGTTAAACACGAAGGCACTGCAAAAACCGCCGTTATCGGTCTTGCTGTGCCCGATATAAAGCTCTCTTTTGTGGGTGAGCTTATAAGGGATATTCAACTGGAGCTTTCCTCAACTTCCTGCGATCTTCTCTTAATCGATATGAAAGGAGAGAGGCGGGTATCCCTCTTCTTTACCAGGAACTCCTTTTACAGAAAAAAGATCGACGCGGTTATCATCTTCTCTGCCATCCTGGATGAAGGAGGGGTAAACTTTTTTAATTCTGTAAATATCCCCGTTGTATTGATGCAGTCCCGCTCCGGTGCTGCAAAATCTATCAGTACAAATAACTTTTTAGGGGGACATGATGCAACAGAGTATCTTCTAAGCAGAGGGTACAGAAAGATCGGCTTCGTGGGATGGAACTACCAGGATGACAGGCTGATGGGTAGATTCAACGGTTATAGAAGTGCCCTGGAGAAGGCAGGCATTGAGTTTCAAGAAAGCATGGCCTGCTACGATACAATTGATGTAGAGGGAGGTTATAAAGCAACGGAGAGATTGCTGGAAGGGTTTAAACCGGATGCGGTTTTTTATTCTTGCGATGCCATGGCTGCAGGAGGGCTTAAGTTTTTTCGCACCCATAATTTCAAAGTGCCCGATGAAGTAGGGGTGATGGGTTTCGACAATATTGAGCTGGCCTCTGCATTGGGTCTTACAACCATGAAACAGTTTATACGGGAAAAGGCTCGTATGGCCATATCCTATCTTATGGACAGGTTATCGGGCAATTCCAGAAAGCTCTTAAATGAGGAGATTTGCATAACTCCCCGGGTTGTAATCCGGGAGACTACAAGGTAAATATTTCCCCATTGAACGGCCTTCAATAGGCCGATCAACGGTGTACGCATGGTTACACAGAGGCGCGTTATAAGAAATTTTTCCCTGTACAGGGAGAAAAATAAAAATAGGAGGTTTAATATGAAAAGGTTAGGTGTAATTGTTCTTAGCTGTTTTATCTTCTTTGTTGCCAGCACTATGGTTTTCGCCGGCGGACAGAAGGAGGAGAAGGCAGAATCTGTAAAAGAGGTAACTATTACCCTATGGACCACGGAAGAACAGCCTGAAAGAATGGAAATACAGCGGGACATTGCAGTCAGGTTCAAAGAAAAGACCGGTATCAGCGTGGATGTTGTTCCGGTTAGTGAGAATGTGATGGGAGAGAGGGTTACCGCAGCTTTCTCTGCAGGAGAGCTTCCTGATGTGATCTATCATCCGCTTAACTTTACCCTGAGTTGGGCAGAAGCCGGAATACTGGATAGTGCAACAGCTACGGATGTGGTAGAGGGGCTGGGAGAAGGGACATTCGGTGCCGGTGCATTGGACCTTGTCAAGGTAGGAAATGAGTACGCTGCAGTACCGGTGGATGGCTGGACCCAGCTTCTGGTATACAGGGCAGATCTGTTCAAAGAAAAGGGGTTGCAACCTCCCACCACTTATTCGGCTATTAGCAAGGCTATCGATACACTGCATAACCCCCCCGGTCTCTACGGCTTTGTAGCTGCCACGGATCCCAGTCAGGTATACTTTATGCAAGTCTTCGAGCATGTTGCTCTTGCAAATGGAGTAGATATTGTAGATGATAATGGTAATGTTACTGTAAACACTCCTCAGATGATAGAAACACTCAAGTTTTACAAAAAGCTCGCCCAGGCAAGTCCTCCCGGAAATCTCTACTGGCAGCAATCCAGAGAGCTTTACTTTGCAGGAAAAACTGCCATGATAATCTGGTCACCTTTTATAATGGATGAGCTCGCCGGCCTACGGGACAGTGTTCCGGTTACAGCATACGATGATCCAACAACACGCGAACTAGCAAAGCGTACAGGATTTATCACGAACCTGGCTGGACCGGGCAATCCCAAGGGATCGGGTTGGACTGATGTACGGTACTTTGGTATCACGGTGGACGCTAACGTCGATGCCTCCAGGAAGTTTGTGGAGTTTTCCATGAATGAAGGATATTTGGATACACTGGCAATAGCTCCGGAAGGTAAATTCCCGGTACGTAAAGGTACAACTGATAATCCGGTTAAGTTCATAGAAGGTTGGAAAAAACTTCCCGTTGGGGTGGATCGTAAGGCTCCTTCAGGCGAGATATACTCCGACGCAGTTATTGAGGAGCTTCTCAAGGGGCTTGAAACCGGAAGTAGATGGGGATTCAAGAAAGGGTACGGTTCGCTAACTTCAAAACTCTATGATACCAGGATTTTTGCAGAACTCGTTCGTCAGTATATTGACGGCGAGAGAAGCGTTGAGGAGACAGCCAGGATAATGCAACGGGAAGCAGAGGCACTCATGAAGTAGCAGTGATTTTTTAAGGAGAGGTGCGGGTGTTACGAGGCTTGCACTTCTCCTTTTTTTCGTTTATAGAAGGAGAAAGTATGAGAAGATATTCCGGAATGGCAGCGCGGGAAGCAAGGCTGGCTCTATGGATGTTAATACCTGCATTTTTAATAGTCTTTGCTATTATCCTCTTTCCCGTATTTACCAATTTCTGGATAAGCTTCAAATCTGTAAAGCTCGGCGAATTACGTCCTCCGTCCCCCGTTGTTCGTGAGCAGGTGGTAAAACAGCCTGAGCAGCCCGGGGACGAACTTATTATCCGCTACCGGGCGAGAAACACCAGTCAGAATGTTGCCCTGGAAAATGTAGTTATGACCATCATCGTTCCGGAAGGGCTTAAGCCTGTGGATGTGGGTTATGACTGCAGTTTCCGGGGTTCCCGCCTGGTTTGCAATTTTGGCAGATGGAAGGGTGGGTTCAATAAAACCCTGGAGATGAGATTTGAGGCTGAGCAGTCCTACTTTTCAGAAAATAGTGGAAAAGGAAAGGTCCTTGGTTTCACCATAGATGCCAGTGCTCCCAATGTGCTGACCAATTTAAAGTTTACTTTGAAAAATTATGGTTTTGTGCTTAGTGGTCGTGAGTTCTGGCCTACCCTGGGAGCAACTGTTGTGTATACCTTTGGTGGTACCATCGGTTCTATCATTCTGGGACTTTTTGCAGCCCAATTACTTAATGCAAAGTTCCTGGGAAAGGGAATATTACGAGGTTTGTTTCTGTTCCCGTATGTAGCTCCGGTTATTGCGGTCGCCTTTACCTGGTCATTTTTTCTGGACCCGTTTAGCGGAACCGTTAATGCTCTTCTGAAACAGTTTGGACTGATGGAAAGGTCCATCTCTTTTTTAAGCGAACGGTCATTCAATATTGATTTGTTTGGATTGGAGATAAACTTACCGCTCGCTCTGTCAACGGTCATTGCCTTTGAATCGTGGCGCTATTTCCCCTTTGCATTTCTCTTTATCCTGGCCAGGTTGCAGGCAATTCCCTCACAGTTATACGAATCAGCAGAAGTTGACGGAGCCGGAGCCTTCAGAAAGTTCTGGAATATTACCATTCCACAACTCATGACTGTTCTAACTACGCTCTTTCTACTCAGGTTTATGTGGACCTTCAACAAGTTTGACGATGTGTTTCTGCTGACAGGGGGAGCTGCAGGTACAAAAACTTTACCAATTTCGGTTTACGATAACGCCTTTGGCAGGGCAGATATCGGAGCAGGTGCAGCAACTGCAGTGCTCCTTTTTCTGTTTCTGGCAGTTTTTCTTATCCTTTATTTTCACTACTCACCGGAGGAACAATAATGGCAAACTCTGTCTCTAAAGCCCTTATCAGGAGAAGATTTCCCTCTTTTTTCGGTATCATGGTTATGTGTATTGTTGGCTTATTTTCCACCATTGTTGTTATTTATATATTGGCCTTCCTCATCTCGATATTAAGCCCTACAGAAGCAAGAGTTTCGATAGGGGCGGTTTTTCTTGCAGGAGTTTTTATCGGTTTTTCAGTGGGATTTTTAAAAATCTACTCGCATAACTCTCTGTTGATCGGAATTGTAACGGGGTTTTCAGTAGGTCTGATCTGGCTCGTTGTGTATAATTTTAGACCCTTTGGTTTCCCAGAACCAGAGTCAAGAAACATAATAGCGGGTATTATAACCTTTCCACTTTCCTGCCTGGTTACCTGGAAAGCACTTAAGGATATAAACATTCTCAGGCCCGAGAGAGGCCATGGGGAGCTTCTTTTCATTCGTATATTACGAGGATTCGGGATGGTGTTTTTTGTCCTGATCGTACTATTCCCCTTTTATTTCATGCTCTCTTCCAGCCTTAAATCAAGGGCGGAATATCTGCAGGATCCAACCAACTTAAGCATTTCTATCGCCAGGGGGTTGAATCAGCTTTTTGTGGGGTATACAGAAGTATTAAACCGCTTTCACTTTGCCAGGTATATTTTCAACTCCACCTTTGTAGCGATTGCCACGGTTGTCCTTACCCTGATTCCTGCCATCCTGGGTGCTTATGCAGTTACCAGGCTCTATTTTCCGGGGAGGAAGCTTCTCTCCAGTTCTATACTTCTTATATACATGTTCCCTACCATCGTACTGGTAATTCCACTTTACAGCGTGTTCTCCCAGCTCGGCTTAAGGGACACACTTCCGGGGCTTCTCATAGTGTATGCTGCCATGACCATTCCGGTTGCCCTTTATATGCTTCGAAGCTACTTTCAGACCCTGCCCAGAGATATTGAGGAGCAGGGGCTTATAGATGGATGCAACCGGGGGGAGGTTATATGGAGGATTACTCTCCCTCTGAGCGGTCCTGCCCTGGCTACTGTTGCTCTGTATGTATTCATGATTGCCTGGAACGAGTTTCTCTTTGCTTTCATGTTTCTGGACACACCTGAGATTTTCACCCTTTCCAGGGGGATGGTTACCTTAAACTCTCAGGAAGTACCCAGGCAATACCTGATGGCAGGAGCAGTAATTATTACCGTACCTATAATGGTGCTTTTCTTCTGGTTCGAGAAGTATCTGGTGAGCGGTCTCACATCGGGCGGAGTAAAGGGGTAGAAGCTTAAAGCAGTTAGAAATCGCTAAAAAGATGTTTTAGAAGGGTTTGGATATGAGTCTTATAATTTAGTTTACCGGCTTGCCTGAGGAGAAGCTGCTCAGGCTCAAGGATTCTCTGGAGGAGCCACACACCCCTAACAGGGAAAGAGTAGCAGCCCGGCTAACCTGGTCAAGGAAATCCCTCCACCGAACCGTCAAACCCGAACCGCTCTTTAAGGGCTTTTCGAAAAGCCGGGGGGTTTATTTTTAAAAGCCTGGCAGCCTGCTCCCTGTTTCCTCCCGATATCTTAAGAGCTTTCTCGTAATAATCCCTCTCTATCTGGTATAGTAAAGCCTTAAGATCGACTCCACTTTGTGGAAGCTTGATCTCGATACCGGGAAGGGGCGGCTCCTTGTTAAAATATGACAGGATGGCAGGGGGAAGTATTTCCGGTCCGATAAGATCGGATTGACTAACGGCACAGACGGAGATAACGGTATTTTCAAGTTGTCTCACATTCCCCGGCCACGGATAGGATAGGATATAATGCATTGCCTCTTCGGAGAACCTCTTGTTCTCTCCGTGTTTCTCGTTCCACTCTTTTAAAAATGTTGCCGACAGAAGAGGTATATCTTCTTGACGTTCCCTGAGCGGGGGAACTTCCAGGGTAACCTGGTTAAGTCTCTCGTATAAGTCTCTTCTGAACGTACCCTCATCGATCATCTGTTCAAGGTTTTTATTTGTTGCAGCTATGACCCGTATATCAACAGTTAGACCTGTATCTGCCCCCAGGGGAAGAAGGGTTTTCTCTTCAAGCACTCTAAGGAGTTTTGGCTGGACCTCCGGAGGCAAATCACCGACCTCATCGAGAAATACTATTCCCCGATCGGCTGCACGGAACTGACCCAACCTGCTCCTGCTTGCACCGGTAAAGGCTCCCTTTTCATGACCGAAGAGCTCGCTTTCTGCAAGCGTCGATGTTATGGAAGCGCAATTAACGGGAAGAAACGGTTTTTCCGCTCTATCACTGTGTTGATGGATGAATTTTGCAACTAACTCTTTACCGGTTCCGGTCTCCCCCCTAATTAGTACAGTAATATCATAGGAGGCTATGCGTAAGGCTCTTTGAAGAGTTTCTCTGATGGGATCGGACTCTCCAATGATTTCTGCTCTTGTTGTGGTAGTAATCCATCGATCCCCGGAACTTTTATTACCCTGAACGCGGATATCATCTCTTCTTAATTTAATTTCCGGGAAAATCCCCTTATCAAGGTTAACCTCTCTTACCTTGTATGCTCCGCCTGTAAAGCGGGGTGGAATCCCCTGGAGTAATCTGGCGGGGATGTATCCGGACCTGGCCAGGAGAAACCACACCGTTTGCATCTGAGGAGTTCCCGAATCAAGAAGAATAGACAATTCCACTTTAAGATGTCTGAGCTGTCCGAGAATCTTATCGACAGCATCCTTTATTTTTGTATAAACTTCCTCGTAATCCACCGGAGAGAAAATATCCAAGTTTATAAAAGCGAATTTTGTTTTATTGGATTCTGTACCCTTATCCGTTCGTTCGCCCAGTACCTCCTCAACCATACGTGCCCGTTCAAAATACTCATAGCCTGAGCAGAAAAGATAGACCCTGTGGAAATACCTTTCATTTAAAAGGCAGAGAAGCGGCCCCCATTCCTCGCTCTCTTCGGGATAGGGGTCGCGGTTGCCTACAAAACTAAAGAGAACATCTATCTTATTAACCGCCATTTGCCTGCTCCCATATTTTAACCTTTATTGCACAAAGAAGGCTTGCCGCAAATGACGGCATGCCTCTTCAAAGTTAACTGCTCCCCTATTATAACCTTTATTGCACGCTAGCAAGTATAATTGTTGTTTTTAAAAAATTGTAGATTCAAGATTACAAAAGTTAGCCTTCGGTAACTCTGGTTTCACATAAAGGCTAAGAAAGGCAGAAATTATGCTCAAATTTCTCCAAATTATGCAAATTTTCTCCCGAAATTGAGATGGCACAAAAATTGCTATACAATTAAAAGAGGAGTTGGGGTGATGTATTCACTTCCTACTGAGGGTTTAATTAATTCCTTGGAAAAGATCGTTTACATAAATGCAGAGAGTTAAGATAACCAAAAGGTTCGTAAGACCTTTAAGGCGTTACACCCCGATTAGCTCTGTCAGGATTCTGTGGAATTTTTATATTTTTTGGAATATTTAGTTGCATTATCCGGAATGGTGATTTATAATAAAAAAGAGTCTTCATTGCGCAGTTCCGGATAAAATAACTACGGATAAGGATGCTGCTTTGAAACTTAACCATCAAACATTCGAGTGCATTTTAAAAAGTGAGCGCTCTATTTATTTCGACACCTTTCCCACCTTTATCTTCAGAAGCGTTATAGGAAAGGAATTGAGAAAAATAAGTTGCCTTTTTAAGAACAGGAATTGCAGTGAATGTTCTTTAAAAAACACCTGTGCATACTCTTTCATTTTCGAGACGCCGGTGGATAAGGAGAACAGGCTTCTCCATGGCAGAAACAGGGCTCCCCATCCCTTTACTCTCTACTCGCCTGTAAGTGCGAATGAAACGACAGACACCATAGCCCTGAATATCACGATGTTTGGTAAAAGTATCGAGTACTTTCCCTATCTCTATTTCTCGTTAAAGCAGGCGGGAGAGAAGGGGATTTTCAGAGACAGAGTGCGGTTATCGGTGGATTCACTCTTATGTGGAGATAGCTCGATTCTCTTAGAAGAAGAGAAAATCGATACTTCTGTTCCTCCCCGGGTTTGGCGTATTGAAGGCAGTGAAGATAGGCAGGTAAAAAAGATCAATATAAAGTTACTTTCTCCTCTGAGGCTTAAATACAGCGGGAAATATGGCACGGATTTTACCTGTTTCGATTTTCTAAATGCAGTAGAGCGAAGGGCAAGACTCTTATGCGGGTTTTTCGGAGAAGACCAGCAGGATAGAAATAAGCCTGTTTTTTCAACCGGCAACAAGCAAATTACGGAGCGAGACCTTATATGGCACGACTACAGATACTACTCTTCCCGCCAGAAATCGAGACTTAAAATGGGAGGTACAGTGGGTTCCTTTTCTCTGGAAGGAGAGTTTTCATCCGGGGAGCTTTCCCTGTTGAAAGGTGCGGAGCTTTTTCAGGTGGGAAAAAACTCTGTTTTCGGCTTCGGAAAGATATCGATTTACGAAGAGGATTAAGCTGTGCGGATTGCCTTAACTTCCCTTGGTCAATCATGGGCTATTATTCCGGAATTGACAGGTTTTTTATATCCTCGTGGGTACGACTTCTTCAAGAATCATCCCGATGCCGGCAAAATCAACTCATCTCGTGAGTTTCTGGGGGCAGGCAAGCTGGATGAGCTCTGGGTATTGGCAACAGAAGAGAGAAACTCTTTAAAAGCAGTGGATAAAATACGGATGTGGAGCGAGCTTGTTTATCTCGATATTCCCATAAGGGTATGGATAACTTCAGGATTGTCGGATCTTTTCTCTCCGGAGGATTGTGCGCATATGCGCGATGCCGTGTTGAGGTTGTGTATGCTGTGCAGAAAACTGGTGGGTAGAAATACGGAGATAATTTTCTCCCTGGCCGGTGGGAGAAAAACAATGAGTGCAGATATTCAATATTCAGCCTCTTTTTTCGGCCCCGGAGTATTGATCCATGTTGCAGACAGAAATATTCCGCCTTATTTCAAAGACCCCGACCCTTCTTTGCTTTTAATTCCACCGGGTCGAGAACTTGCCTCCTCCTTCATGCCGCTTATTATAGGTAAATATCCCGAGAACAGTCTCTCCGCACAGATCGATAGCAAGGATTTCACACTTCCCGAGTACACTCCACACAAAAGGCAGTACCGAATCCCCCTTGATAAGAATCTGGCTCAAAAGGTGGATGGGATACTCAATTCGGCATCAAACTTCCTGTTCTACCAGATTTTTGATAAGACCTATGCGCAGAAGGAAAGTTCAAACTATTCCAGGTTGTTCGTTCTCCCGCCTGCGAGGATAAAAGATTTAAGAAATATCCGGCTGGGAATTGAGCCGGAAAGAACAAAGGAGGAGTTGGTTCTGGTTAAGAAGCTTCCCAAAGCCGATCTTCATTGCCATCTCGGAGGAGTACTCACGGTAGAGGAGATTGTAGAGATAGCCCGAATACATGAAAATGAAGTTGGATGCTGGGAGAGAAAACACGAAGGCTTTCACAGGAAGAGAGAGGAGTGGATGCAGATTGCTTCGAAGGGAGATCCCACTGCCGTTTCGGAAAAAATAGGAGGGGAGAGGATAAGAGAATTGAGGGTTATGTTTAAAGAGATCCCCCAGCCTTTTACCGTATGCGGGTTTCTCCTTTGCTTTATAGAGAATCCCCATCTCCTTGAGCAGGCCTTGTATGGGCGATGGATGAACGAGTCCGATTTTACCGGTATTGGGATGAATGAGTACGAACGTTTGGGCGACCTGCAGGGGTCTGCATTGCTTCAGACAGAACCTGTTATCAGGGCGGTGGTGAGAAAAACCGTAGAAAAGTGCATAGAGGATAATGTTACATACCTGGAATTACGCTGTTCACCTCAGAATTATACAAGGGGCGGACTTAAAATAGAGAAGGTTTTCGGAATAATAGATGATGAGCTTAAGAAAGCTTCCCACCGGATAGAGAACGGTATAATCCTAATAACAAGCAGGCACAGAAAAATGGACGAAATCTTCTCTACTATAGAGTTAATAGATCATCTAGTTGAAGAAAACAGGGCGGGAAGGATCCTTGGGGTGGATCTGGCGGGAGATGAAACCTCATTGGCGCCTGCAAACCTTAGAGAGCACTTTCTTAGATTTATGGACAGGTGTATGCATATAACAATTCACGCCGGAGAGAACCAGGTTGCCGGGAATATCTGGGAGGCGGTGTATCACCTGAGTGCGGAGAGAATCGGGCACGGTCTTACCCTTTCGTATAAACCCGAACTAATGAAAAAGTTTCTCGACAGAGGCATCGGTATCGAGATGTGTCCGTCGAGCAACAGACAGATTGTGGGGTATACAGACTTCTGCCAGGAAAAAGTCGATAAAGCTATTTCTTCCGGCATAAAAGCAGAAGCACAATCCTCATCAATTTCGGAGAAGAGGATTCCCCATACCTACCCCTTAAAGGAGTTTCTCGATTATGGATTGAAGGTTTCGGTTAACACAGACAACATGGGTATCTCCCGTACAAGCCTTTCGAAAGAGCTGCTTCAGGCAGCCCGATTAACTCCCAGGGGATTGTCCGTAATGGAGATACTCCAGCTTATTAAGAACGCCTATTCTTCTGCATTTACAGATCACGATACGAGGAAAAAGCTAATTCTCGATTCCGAGAGGAGAATAATCGAGCTATTTCAGAGTGAGGAGGTTTTACCAGGTGGATGAAATGATCCTTTGTGTACCACGAAAAATTATTCCGAAAGAGTTGAGGAATGATAGAGTCTCAAGCCCCTTGCAGTGGGAGGTGCTTGCCACTGCACTTACATCATCTTCCCTGATGTTTCTTCCAAGAAGAGAAGTAGAGGGGAACCCTTCTTTAAAGCAGATTATACCTTACGTGCTTATTAGAAACTCTGTCGGATCCCTGCTTTGTTATGAGCGGGCAGGTTCAGAGGAGAGGCTTCACGGCCAGTTGTCGCTGGGTATCGGGGGGCATGTAAGCATGGAAGATATAGAGGGCCGGCCCAATACGAAAGGGGAATTAAACTTGCTTACAGCAGGAGAGAGCTTCCTTGAGCAGGTAGTGTGTAAGGCAATCGAACGGGAACTGGAGGAGGAAGCGGGATTAGATGACGGAGCCAGGGCTCGATTCATGGGTGTTATAAACGAGGAGTTGACCCCTGTCGGTAGAGTGCATTTCGGACTTGTTTTTGAGTACCTGCTTAATCGGGGTGATAGTGCGGTTACCGGAGAAGAGCTTGCCCACTCATCCTGGATGGATATGGAGGAGATTTATGCACGCAGGGATGAGTTTGAATTGTGGTCACAACTCGCCCTTGAACTGGTAGAAAGAGATTAGGAAAGGAGGAGGAAGTAGATGGATAGAGGTTTAGACTCAGAGTTTTATGAAGTTGTTTTGGCAGGATTATTACACGATATAGGTAAGTTTGCTCAGAGGACAGGTCTTGATAAATATAAAAAGACAGAAATGGAAGGCCAGCTATGCAAGAAAGCAGAAAAAGGAGATTATTATACACACCAACATGTACTTTACACATTGGGAGTATTGGAATCATTTAAAGGGATATTTCCCGATGGTATAGATATAATTAATGTAATAAATCTTGCCTCAAGCCATCACAATCCCTCAAAGCATCTCGATAAAATTATTTCCCATGCAGACATAATTTCTTCCGGACATGACAGAAGATCTGAAAAGGAGCTTGAAAATGAAAAAAACCAGAAATATTACGAAAAACCTCTAATAAGTGTTTTATGGAGCGTCAGTTTGCCCGGGAAAGTAAACGGCAATGAGGAAAATTGTAAATTACCTTTAAAAAAATTATCCCCGGAGACGATCTTTCCACGAAGCGATATTTCTATTTCAAAAAAAGATTACCTTGAATTATGGGAAGATTTTGAAAACGATTTATATGAGTTGAGAAATCTGGATATACACCACTTTCTTAGTGCATTAAATACGATACTTGAACAATACACATTGTGCATACCTTCAACCACAGTGGATGATCCGGATATTAGTTTATACGATCATCTTATTACAACTGCTGCCTTCTCTGCGGTACTATACAAATATCATAAACAAACGGAATCTCTTGACTCTGATAAGTCCATTTCAGATACCACCAAAGAGAAATTTCTCTTTGTTATAGGTGATGTCAGCGGCATACAAAGATACATATTTAATCTAAAAACTACAAAACATAACGCAAAAATGCTTAGGGCCAAATCTTTTGAGATTCAATATATTGCCCAATCGGTTGCAAATACACTTCTCGAAGAATGCGGATTACCTATCTTTTGTGCTTTGATGAATGCTGGTGGCAGATTTTTGCTTGTTCTTCCGAATACAGAAAAAACGGCCAAAATACTTAAAGATTTTCGCAGAGCCTGTGAATCATTTTTCCTGGAAAGGTATTTCGGAGAACTTTCTTTAAATATTTCAAAGGGTGTTTCTGTTGCGGAAAAAGATTTAATTGGTGAAAAAGCTAAAGAATTATTTAGGAAATTATCTTTTGATTCTGCTGAGGCAAAGCAGAAAAAACTACAGACTGCTCTTTCATCGGTTGAAAATCATATCATAGGTAAAGAATACAAGAAAATACAGGAGTATAATTTGGTTTGTAAAAATTGTGATTGCAGAGCTGTAGTTTATGATAATGAGGAAAAGTTATGTCCGCCATGCAAGGTTCTTGTAACTATAGGTACAAAGCTTCCAAAAGTGAGTTATATAGGTTTCAAACCTCTGGCCTGGAAGAGGGGTAAATTAGATTTTAGCTTAAAAGATGTTCTGCTCAGAGAGGAAGAATCAGATTTTCCCCCAGGCATAATAATCAATACTGTAAATAGTTATACCCCTGGAAAACCTCTATATAGTATACCCTATCATATTCCGGTTAACAGTGAGTCCGGAGATCCGTTAACATTCGAAAAATTAGCTGAAAAGAATGAAGGTGCAAAAAAAATTGCAATGTTTAAGGCCGACCTGGATAATCTTGGTGCAATTTTTTCTTTTGGATTGAAAAAAAGACTTTCTATTTCACGTTATGTTTCTTTAAGCAGGAGCATCAATTATTTTTTCTCTACATGGTTAAACCACGAAATAAAAAATTACAAAAAAAATAATAATCCGTCCTTCTCAGATATATACACCGTATTTTCCGGAGGTGACGATCTATGTGTGATAGGTCCATGGGAAAGAGTTATCGATTTTGCTTTGCATGTGAGGAAGAAATTTGCAGAGTTCACAGCAGGTAATACTTCACTGACTATTTCAGGCGGTATAGTTTTAGCGGGAAGTAGCTTACCTGTAAGCTCTATCGCCCATAGTGCAGAAGAAGCACTCGATGCTTCCAAGGAATTGGACGGTAAGAATGCACTTACTATTTTTAATACGACTATGAAATGGGATGAGGCTGAAGAGATGGTTAAAGCAGGAGAGAAAATAACTCGACTGTTGAAAGAAAACGGAAAAAAAGAAGAGAAGATCGGACACGGAATTGTTTACAGATTGATAGAATACAGTGATCGGGCTTTAAAAGTTAAGAACGGTAATATAAAAAGCAAGAATGTGCTATGGCGAAGTCATTTTTTCTATGATGTTGCTCGCAATTTAAAAAACTTGGAAAAGGACGATATGGAGTGGTTTATCAGCCTTGCAGATGAACATTCCATAAAATATTTAAGGGTACCGGCGAGTTATGCACTCTACCGGTTAAGAAAAAAAACTTAAGGAGGAATGATATGAGCATTGTTTTTTACGAACAAGGATCGGACTTGGTTAGATCGGAGTTATTCGATAAGGATGCAAAGCAATGGGCCGAGAGGTTGGTTAAACCAATAGGAGAGAGAAAAGTAAAGGGAGTAAGCAGGCATCAATTCAGAAGACTATTCGAAGAGGTAAAACGGTTACAGAAGATGCTTATCAATGAAAAAAGAAAGTGGGCTTATGTTAAGCCCTTTGTGAAAATGCTTAAGCCCAAAACAGCATACACGGTTGCCCGGGCAAAAGATAAAGAAAAAAATGCCGGTGTGTATTACGATGCATTAAAAGACCTTTTTAATGAAGGTATAGATGGAGTAAATACAGAGCGAGACTTTAGAGCTTTCTGTGATTTCCTCGAAGCAGTTTACGGATACTACTACGAATTAGGCGGTGTAAATACAAAATAATGATAATCAATTATTAAGGAGGATTAAAAATGGCTTACAACAAACACTACATTAAAAGTATAACCGGAAAAATTAAAGTATTAACAGGACTGCACATTGGTGCAGGCAGTGATGTTATCGAAATAGGCGGAATGGACAATCCCATAATCAAGAATCCCATAACAGGTGAGCCCTATATTCCAGGTTCATCTTTAAAGGGAAAGATGAGAAGCCTTATGGAATGGTACTTCAACAAAGTAAAAGTTAACGGCGGAGAACCGTGTAAATGCGGAGAACCTGATTGTGAAATCTGCAGGGTTTTCGGTTGTGCCATACAAAATACAGAGAAGTCAGTTGAAAAATCAAAAAAGCGAGGTCCTACAAGACTTATAGTGAGGGATGCATTTCTCACTGAGGAAACTAAAGAGAAATTTGCCGGTAAGAATCTTGTTGAAGATAAAAGTGAAAACTCAATAAACAGACTCACTGCTGCTGCCACCCCTCGCCATCTGGAAAGGGTAGTACCTGGAACTGAATTCGACTTTTCATTATCCTACAGGTTTTTTGACATGGAAGATGGTTTTGAGATAGATGAGAGATATTTCAGGGATGTAGTTCTAAAAGCATTGGCCATTCTGGAACATGATTTTTTAGGAGGAGGAGGAAGCAGGGGCAGTGGTAAAATTATGTTTGTAGACTTAAGAGATGAAAAGGAGAAGGAAGTAATATTGCCGGAGGTGTAAGATTTATGAAAACCTTTAAAATACAGGTTGAGGTTAAATCGCCATTACTTACTCCTCTCCATGGCGATACTCTTTTCGGCCATTTGTGCTGGGGAATAGTCAGGCATGAGGGTGAAGATGCTCTACAGGAGTTTTTCTTAAAGTACAAAGATGTTAATACCATACCTATTATCTTATCCAATGCTTTCCCGGAAGATACTATTCCATACCCACAGTTAAGTCCTTCGATGTTAAAAGAGACTGACAATATAGAGGAATATAAATTAAGAAAAAAAGAAAAAAAATATTCCTGCATTCCTGCAGAGTTGATTCTTAATAACAATCAAAAAATATCAAGAGAGACGATTCACAATTCGGTCAGAGAAAAAACGATCGAGTCATATAGGGCATGCTCCAGATTACGAAATAAAATAAATAGGTTAAGCAATACCACATTTGAAGACTCTGTATATCCGGTTGAGGAAATCTGGTATTTCGAACGATATAAAAACGGCAAGTCCTTACCAGCTCTTTTAGACATATATGCACTATCCAATGAGAATGAAAATCGAATCGAAGAATTACTAGAGTGGGCAATAGAGACAGGTTATGGAGCAGACAAGTCTCTGGGGTATGGAATACTTAATATAAAAGGAATCGAAGAAGTTTTCTTTCCCGAGACTGGTAACAGATGTATGGCTTTAGGTCATTTTGTACCAGAGAAAAACGAGAATCTTAAAAACTTAAAAGCAGATGTATTTACAAAATACGGTAAGTTGAGTGGGGATAAATTATTATCGTCGAATCCATTTAAAAAACCTATTGTCATGTACCGTGAAGGAGCAACGTTTGATTTTTCTGGTCAACAATTTGTAGGAACCCTTTTGAAAGATGTACATGCAGACAATAGAATCAGACATCATGCTTTTGCTCCTTTAATACGATTCACAGAGGAGGAGAAGACTTCATGAACAGCATAAAACATAGATACATATTAAAAATTACACCTTTGACTGCAGTACATATAGGAACTGGATTGGAACTAACTCCTTTTAACTATGTCATTAAGTTAAATAAAAATAGGACTCCGACTTTATATAGATTTATTCCGGGACAGGTAATTTCATTTTTAAGTTCTGAACAAAAAAAAGAACTTGAGAAATTATCAGAAAGCGGAAATATTCTTCCTCTAAGAAAGTTTCTTTATAATAACTTCAAAGCTGGTATGGAAATATATTCATTACCTGTTTCAAAAGATATAGCAAAATCTTACGTTAATAATCTTCAATCAGAGAGAAATCAATTAATTATTAACGAAATGTACCGTAAAGGGGATATTTACTCTCCTGTAATTCCCGGTAGTTCGCTGAAGGGAGCCATCAGAACGGCGGTATTGAATAAAAAAGTACGAGAAAAAACAAGCAGGGGATATGCTGTGCCTAAAATAAATAAAGAAATTCAAAAGCAGGCTTTGAATTATAAAGATGCAAAAGACGATCCTTTCAGAGCTGTCAGCATCTCGGATTGTGTTATTAAGAAAAGAAGTAAGAATCAAATTGTATCCAATCTTTTTATATATAAGAATACCAGGGGAGAAAACTCGAGAATAGAGATGCAGATGACCTATGAGCTTATAAGGGGGAAATTGTTTAACGGCAGTGCAATTGGGGGAGTTGAATTACTCATTGATAATCCTTTAATTGAGTTTCCACCTGTTGGAAATTGGGAAGGTATAAAAGTTAAACTCAATATTAAAGAGATTGCCGATTCCTGCAACAAGTTTTATAAGGATGCATTTAAAGAAGAGTTTAACAAACACTACGGTTCTTGTAACGAGTTTCTGCTAAAGAATAATCTCGAAATGCTTGAAAGGGAAATAGATGACATAGGTTCTGATTCTAATAAAATTTCATTTTTACTTAGAGTTGGAAGATTCAGTCAGGTGGAATGTGTAACCCTGGAAGAGCCATACAGATCACCATTCAACAAAAAAGGATATGGTAAAACAAGAACGCTTGCAAGGTACAATGATCTGGAGATGCCCTTAGGATGGGTTAGGGTAGATGTAGAGAAAGCATACATAAATGGAAAGCCAACTGAAAGGGCGGTATATCATAACTAGGTAAAACTGAAATGAAACCTTCATTTTTCATATTGATGAATCACGAACTAACGCCTCACCAGGAAAAGGAAGTAAAGGAAGTGATGAAATGCAGGTGTATCATCACTCCGCCAAAAAAGATAAAAGATATCTGGATAAAAATAACTCCTTACGGAATGATCGACACAGAAGCATTAGAGGAGATTACGGATTATCTATCAATAAAAGCCAGGGAAGGAGATTACGTTCTAGTCCAGGGAGAGTTCGGAGCCACCTTCTATATCGTAGATTACTGTTTCTGGAATGGGTTGGTTCCTGTTTATGCAACTTCCGAGAGGCGGTACAACGAAAGACATACAGAAGAGGGAAGCATAGAAAGACATCATATATTCAGCCATGTGCAGTTCAGAAAATATGTTAGATGGAGGAATCCATGAGTAACGTATTTTTATCCTTTCTGGGAACAAGCGATTATAAAACGTGTAATTACCATTACGGAAACAAGATAAGAAAAACTGTAGTATTCGCCCAGGAAGCTATTCTTAATTTTTTTTGCATGCACTTTAAAGAAAATGACAAGATACTAATTTTCCTTACAGAAAAAGCAAAGGAGAAAAATTGGGAGAAAAACAGTAAAGGTATTGGACTTAAAGAAACCATTGAAAACTTAGAACTTCCTGCACAATTGATACCGGTATCAATTCCAGAAGGCAACTCGGAAGAAGAAATATGGAAAATTTTCGAAATTGTTTATGAGCACCTTGAACCGGAGGATGAGGTGATCCTCGATATAACCCACTCATTCAGATCGATCCCCATGTTAACAATGGTTCTTCTCAACTACACGCGATTCCTTAAAGATATAAAAATAAAAGGTATCTATTACGGAGCCTACGAAGCACGTATTGGTGAAGATGCGCCTGTTTTCGACCTTACGAGTTTCGAACGGTTGCAACGTTGGAGTATTGCAGCAGAAAACTTTGTAAATCATGGGATAACGGATGCCATTGCAAATCTTGTTTATCCTCAGGTGAATCCATTGTTAAAAGAAAGCATGGGCTCGAATGAAAGTGCGAAGGCGGAAAGTTATTTTGCTAAACTTTTAAACAGAGTCGGAAGTTATTTCAGTACGGTGAGGGGGAAAAGAATCTACATGGGTAGAGAAATAAATCGCCTTAAGCAGAATCTCAATCAAGTAAAAGAGGGCGAACTGATAATCAAACCCTTAAGACCATTGTTGGATAAAGTCCGTCAAAAGATAGAAGCTTTCAAGCCTGAGTCCATAGACAATATGATAGAAGCAGTAAAATGGTGTATAAATCATGATCTTATTCAGCAGGGGATAACAATGCTGCAGGAGACAATTATCTCTTATATCCTCGAAGAGAACGGGCTTGAGTGGTATGCGAAGGATAGAGCAACATCTGAGAAGAAAAAGAAAGTTAAGAGGTTAAGAGAAGATTTATCCCAGGCGATCCATCTATATGGCAAAAACGGCGATAGAAACGATTGGGATTATGAGTTTAAAATTCACAGCAAAATAATCAAGAAGGTAATAGAAAGTGAATCTTTTCAACGACTGTTTAAAACCAATGAAAAATTAAGGGATCTGCGTAACGATATAAATCACGCCGGTTTGATAGATGATTTTGAGCCGGGCAATTTTAAAGATAAACTTAAAAGCTCATTTGAAGAGATAAAGAAAATTATATTGTATGGAGGATAAATGTGTCCACCATATATATTGTTTCCGATTACGGAAAACTTATTAAGAAAAATAAAACACTTCAACTTACAAGCAACGATGGAACCACTACAATCATTTTCCCATATAAAACCGATCAACTGGTTGTGATGGGAAGTATCGAGATAACAGGGCCTGCACTCAAACTTCTTATGAGATACAACATCGATACCGTTTTCCTTGGAAAAAACGGAAAATACAACGGTAAAATAGCTTTCCAGGAGAGCAAGAACGTATTCTTAAGACAGAAACAGTTTAAGATGCTTGAGGATAGGGATTTTGTACTCGATTTCTCAAAATCGGTTGTCAGGGCAAAGCTTAAAAATCAGCTTACCTTCATGCAGAGAATCCACCGCAGAAGGGAAAATGCAAAGCAGTTGCATAAAACGATATTAAACATGAAGCTTAATCTCGAAAGGGTTGAGGAAGCCGGAAGTGCGGAACAGTTGAGAGGGATTGAGGGGCTCGGAGCGAGATACTTCTTCTCTCTTTTTCGGGAAAATATAATACAGGACTGGGCTGTTTTCAAGGGAAGGAGTATGCATCCTCCCGAAGATAACGTTAATGCGGTGTTGAGTTTTCTCTACACCCTCCTGTTTTTTCGTGTGGATGGAGCCATCGAATCTGAAGGGCTGGATAGTTTTGTAGGATATTTTCATTCCCTGGATTACGGGAAAAGAACCCTGTCCTTTGATTTAATGGAGGAGTTTCGCACTCCCCTTGCCGATACGCTTTGTTGTTCTCTTTTCAATCTGGCAATTCTGGAAGAAAATGACTTTGAAGAGGTCGTTTTTTCTGTCGATGACATCGATTACCCTCTTGAGGATGATGGTGAGGAGGAGAAAGGAGAAGGCTCTGTACTATATCAAGAGAAAAAAGGGGTGTTGCTTACAAAGAAGGGGTTGAGAAAAGCACTTAAACAATTCGAGAAAAAACTGGAGGATCAATATTATTATCAACCTTTAAAGAGACAGATAAGTTATAAGAAACTTATAAGAGAACAGGTAAAACATTTTAAGAGGGTATTAAACGGAGAAGAGAAAATGTACAAGCCAATGGTAATAAAATAATAGAAAGACATATATGATTTATATGTTCTGTTATGATATATCTGATGATAAAAGACTTCGCAGAACGGCTAAGGTTCTGGAGCAGTTTGGGATCAGGGTTCAGAAATCATTTTTCCAGTGTGAGATGGAAAAGCAGAGGATGCAGGAGCTAAAAGATAAAATAAGGAAAGTAATTAACGAAAGAAAAGATTATTTCTTTATTTATCCGTTATGTGAAGATTGCAGCAGAAAGGCTCTGACCGATGGCACGGGAGAACTTATCAGGTTGGAGGCTTTTGAGATCTTATGAAGCACTGGCTTGTTATCTATGATATCAGGAATGAGAAACGATTACACCGTGTGGCAAAAACAATGGAACGGTATGGGACAAGAGTACAGAAATCAGTATTTGAGATAGAAGCCGGAAATAAAACCATTAAAAGACTCAGAAATCAAGTTAATGATATAATAGAAAGTGAAGATTTTGTAGTATATTTCGACATTTGCGAGAGGGACTGGCAGAAAAGAATGAAGTACGGTCCGAAAAAGTTTAAGGGGAAACCCTGTGATAAAGAATATCTTATAATTTAAGA
>Ga0180301_10000105_pt1 | contig 57580 bp, 72 predicted proteins | sample GuaBasSediGuay16_FD_121797 | JGI IMG/M metagenome (GOLD analysis project Ga0180301, IMG submission 121797) | Subseafloor sediment microbial communities from Guaymas Basin, Gulf of California, Mexico - Guay16, Core 4569-2, 12-15 cm | ecosystem: Environmental > Aquatic > Marine > Hydrothermal...
ACTATACTAGAATATCTTAAGATATTAAGAGTGATAGGATAGATGTGGGTATATATGGATATTCTAAGAAAGTTTCTATATATAAAGAGAGAAGAGATACATGAAGCACAATATGTTAAGAGATTCACTCTATATGAGAGAAAAACAGGATACTACTATAAAGACTATCTATTACTAGAAACAGGTATAAGAAAAGAAGACAATAAAGAGAAGATAGTATATCAGAAGATAGTGATACCCTATGGACTATCATATACAGTACTCTCCTGTATCCTCAAACATCTAAACACTATAATAGAGAGATTGAAATATCTAAGAGACTATAAGAGATATCTAATAGATGATGAACTAATAACTAGACTAGAGCTACTAAGAAACATATACTATACAAGTGAGAGAGATATTCATAAGACAATAGAGAACCTGTATAGAATATCCAAGACACTATTAACCTAAACAGTATTCTCTTTCTACTAATACCTGTTAATCTCTAGTATCTTCTATCTCTCTATTATACATCTTCTTATAGAAATACCTTATATAGGATGATATATAGAGATACACTCATGATGGAGAGAGAGACTATGGAGATAGGTCTAGTATCAAGATACACTCTAGAAGACTATAGTAAGCTAACAGTAGATATTATAACTAAAGATAGAGAAATAGAGAGAATGTATAACAAGAATGATAGAGACTACAATATTCTAATAAGAAATATGAAGAGAGGAGTAACAACAGTATATCTATCAGATAATATAATAGAACCTAGCATACTGAAGACATTATTCTCTCCTATAGATATCTTAGACTTTTACTCTATAGTTAAACCTACAGTAACCAGAACTATCTATCTTCCCTCTTCTCCTTTTTATCATAAGAAGATAGAGAGAACAGTTAAGATTACACCTATCTTAATATCTGGATTTGATAGCTCTATTAAGAAACACTTCATCTTCTATCTAACAGATAACATATCCTTCAAGAACAATATCAAGAGAAAAGATATATCTACAATACTGCTATTTGAGAAAAGAGATAATATAATACAGGGATATGGTATAGCCTTCTATAGTCTCTCTCTCCATCATAACAATAAGAGATATAGAGATAAGAGTATAGAGAGGTGATAATATATATGGGTATTAAAACCCTACTAAAAGAAGAGATAAATCTAACAGATATGAGAGACATACATATACAGCTAATAGAGAAAGGTAAAACACTATTAGTAGATATTAGAGGATATGTTAAGACAAGTAACTATACAGGATACACTAATAAGGGTATAACATTCAGACTAGATAAGCTACCTCTATTCATGAATAAGTTAAAAGAGTTTATGGAGAAGGTTAGAGACACATATGGGGAGAAGGACTAGAAAGCTAATACAGAACATCATATCTCTTATCCCTCCTATACTACTCCTCTTATTTTTTTATCTATTAACTATAATATAGAGTTGAAAGAGAGATGATAGAGTCTTATCCTACTATCATAATGTTTCTACTAGGATATATTCTAGGATTATGTGTAGGTATCTCTATATGCCCAATAAGAAAAGAAAAGTAGAGAAGAAATGTAACACCGTGTTACATATATCTAGAGGTAAAATATCTTGAATATAGAGATAGACATAGGAGTTAAACTCTTCATTATTCTTCTAATACTGGTTCTAGCATATGCTAGTAAAGAATAGAGTTGATAGAACTATGTTAGAAGAGATAAAAGATGAGAAGCTTAAACAAGAGATACTTAGACTTATGAAGAAGAGTAAACCTATCAAGCTAGAGAAAGATAAACCAGTAAAGATAGATGACAATCTATATGTTATCTGGACTAACAATAAGCTAGTCTTCTATGAGGAGATAGAAGATGAATAATATAAAGAGAAGAGTAGACTACTGGATAAGACTAGATAATCCTTATCATATTAAACAGATAGTAGATAGATGGAAATAGCAGTAGAAGTGATACTAGATGAGTGATACTCCTAGTGATAAAGTAAGAGAGATATTTGAAGACATATATCAGAATATAGGATTATTGAAAGCTATAACAGATAAACAGAAGCTACTAGAGGCATTAAAGATAAGAGTAGAGATGCTAGAGGATAGAGTATATCACTATGATAGATGTAGAGGATGTCTAAAGAGGTATTCTTCTGGTATAAAGGATCTAGAGATAGAGATTAAGAGGGATGGAGATATAGTATTCTCAGGTAAAACTAGATTATGTGCAGATTGTTATCAACGATTAAAAGCAGATATCGTAACTATAATGAACACTAAATACTCTAATACTCTTCTAGATAAGTATAGAGAGATACTAAGTCAACAGTAGACTATTTATCATATAAGATACAACAGTATAGTTGATGATAGATATGTTCATAGAACAATCTAATGAGATAAACAAGTTCCTATCTATAGCTACTAGAGTAAGAAATGTTAGACTACTTGGTCATACTGGAAGTGGAAAGAGTTTTCTTGTTCACTATCTCAAGAATAAATATAACTGGAAACTATGGGAGTATTCTCTATGTAGTGAAACCACTAGATGGGATCTAATAGCAGGAGATATACTAGAGAAAGGAAGTACTAGAGTAAGAAAGGGTATAGTTACACTATGGTTAGAAGATAAACCAGATAGAGGATACTGTAGATGTAAGAATCCTATAATAGATAGAAGAGATAATAGACTATACTGTAAGAGATGTAAGAAGAATATACAGCTTATAATACTCTTTCTAGATGAGTTTAACTTCTGTAGAAATGATGTTAAGACTTTTATCAATCAGTTAGGAGACTTTAGACAGTCTATATGGATACCTGAACTACAGAGAGAATATAGAAGAGAGTGGTATCATATACTGGTTATAGCTCATAATCCACATGAGAAGACAGGATATACGGCTACCTATGAAGAGAACATAGCTCTAGTAAGAAGATTTGAGACTATAGTACTAGAGTGGTTACCTATAGAAGAGGAGACTAAACTGTTACTAGAACTCTATGATGACTATAGATATACTAGAAAGCTATCTGAATATGCATGGAAGATAAGGAATCTCTATAGACAGGGTATACTATCTACAGTATTAACTACAGAGAATCTAAAGAACTACTGTATAATGAGAAAGCTAGACAATCTATCAGAGAAAGAGATAATAGATATAGTTAAAGGACTATTCCCTGAAGAAGAGAGAGATATCGTAGATAGACTATGGGAGACAGATACAGATAGAATAATAGATCAACTAAGAAGAGAAGGAAGAATAAGATGATATACACTATAAGGAGAAGAGATAGAGAGTTTAGAGACACATACTGTAGATACTGCTCTAGAAGACTACTAGATACATCTAGATACTATGATGGTAATGAGAACACAGTAGTATGCTTCTATGATAACAGAGCTATAGAGAGAAAGATAAAGGATCTAATAAATCAGGTTAAAGATCTAATGAAAGAGAGAAGAGATACTAAAGATGACAATACAAGATCTAAGATAGATAATATAGTAGATAGATTAAGAGAAGAGATTAAAACTCTAAAGATAGAGAGACTAAACAGACCTTATCTATGTGATATGGAATGGATAAAGATAAAGGATCAGATAGACAGAAGAGGATATCTATAGTAGATGATATAAAGCTACTAGATGAGCTAAGATCTCTAGCTGTATCTATAACCAATCAACCTGATCTAATAGTAAAGATAAGTGATACTGAACCTGTATCCTATATTCTAGATAACACTATTACTCTTACCACTAGAACTATACCTAAGAACATAGATGATATAGATATTAAGATGAGGATACTAGATGGAGAGATAATACATGAATCCATACACTATCTCATATCTCATCCTATAAGGAGAGAAGCAGAGAGATTCATAGATAGTAAGAGAGACTATACTCTAGCATGGTTAGTAGTACAGCTAGTAGAGGATACCAGAGTATATAACTATGGTAGACTAAGATATCCATATGACTTCAATATTAGACTAGAACTGTTAAGAGATATACTTAGAGACTCAGATATAGAGGTAAACAGAAGATATAGATCTCTAAAGAATAATGAGAGATATCTTATAGCTCTAATACAGAGAACACTATTCAACAAGAAGACTATACTATATAATACTCTAAACAGTAAACAGAGGAAGAGTATAGAGAGAGTTAGAAGACTACTAGACAGTAACAAGCATATATTCTCTCCAGATAGACTATATGATCTCTATGAGAAGATATACTCTATACTATCAGACAATATAGATAGAAGAGAAGAGATACAGATAGAACAGATACCATACTATGGAGGAGATCTAAAATATAATACTAAGAAGCTAGATACTCTAAAGAAGAAGATAGAACATATACAGACAGCTATACAGAGAAGAGATATAGAGAAGAAAGGAGATCCTCTAAAGAACATACAGATATATGACAGTATAGGAGCAGGATCAGGAGAGGGACTAAGACTACCATCTCCTAAACCAGATAGAGAAGACTATCTAAGAAGATACTATAGACTAGAACATATAGTTAAAGAGATACTTAGAAGACTAAGAACCAATCAGTATATTAAACTAGAGAAAGAGGAGTTTAGAAAGAAGGGTAGAATGATGAGTGAGATAGTATCTAAATACTATCCTCTATCTCTAACTAGAAAGATAGAGAACATATATGAGGGATATATAGAGACACTTAAGAGTAGACCTATGAAGATAGCTATAATAGTAGACATATCAGCTAGTATGAATCTAGATATGAGTAAAGATCTACTTGTAATATTAACAGAAGTATTTGGAAGATATCTAAGAGAGAGTGATTTCATGATACTAGCATACACATCAGACTACTATAAGATAAAGTCATTAGAGGAGAACTATAAGAACACTAGATATAGAATAGGAGGACTACATGATCAGAGAGGAACAGTACTATACAATCCTCTACTAGAGACATATAGAATATTCAAGAATCTAAGACAGTATAGAAGAATAGTGATAATAGGATCAGACTTTGAGATAGAGAAGAGAGAGGATACAGCTAATCTAATAAGACAGATGGAGAGAGACAATATAGATATTATAGGTTTAGCCTATGGTAAGATATCCTTCAATATATCTAATATCATTAGAAGATACAGGATAGTACAGGATCTATCTCTTCTCCCCTACTACTTTATAGATCTATTAGAGGAAGTATTAAGAGGAGGTGAATAGTATATTGTACTTCTCTCTATACTGTAAACTAGATAAGATAACAGTAGATATTGATGGTAGAATACATCTAATACTATCCAAGAAAGATAATAGAATATTTAATGGTATAGCTAGAGAGATAAAGCAATATGAGAATAGAGATATAGTAGTTAGAATATCTCCTCTAAGATATAGAGATGATAGTAGATGTCTAGAGAACAGACACTAGAGGAAGACATCAAGAGACTTAAGACTATAATAGAGAGACAGGATGAACTGATAAGACTACTATCTAGTGAACTAGAATACTATAAGAGTAAGATAAAGAAGAGAGGTAGAAGATAGATATTGAAGATATGTGTAGACTGTCTAAGAGAACTACTAAGAAACTCTAATATAGATAATAACAGATATAGAACATACTATCCTGATACCTGTAGTATATGTGGAGAGAGAAAAGCATGTACCAATATATCTAAGAGAGAACTAGACTATCTTAGAGGAGCTATACTAAGAGTAAAGATAAAGATAAAGAGGTGTCTCTATTGACATATAGAGTATCCAATAAGATAAAGATTAAAGGAGATAAGATGATAATAAAGGGAGATAGTAGATTGTTTGATAGAATACTAGATCTATTTAGAGAAGAGAGCTATAGAGTTAGATGTCTACATATACTGGAGAGAGTTGAGAATCTAGATGACATTGAACTCTACTCTATTTGATATAGATCTAGCTAAGAGATCAGGAGTATTCATTACAGGTAAGAGAGGAGTAGGTAAAACCAATCTAGCTATGAATATAGTAGACACTCTAATACAGAACAATATAGATGTAATAGTGTTTGATCCCAGTAGAGCATGGAGATACTCTAGCATAGAGAACTATACAGAGATACCTGAACATATAGAACAGATAAGAATAGAGTGTCCTACTAGAGACTCCATAGTATATGATCTATCTCTACTATATGTATATGCTCAGAAAGAGATAATAAGAAACATAGTAGCAGGATACTTTAGAAGACAGGTTAGAGATCCAGATAGATGGAGAATATTCGTATTTGAAGAGTGTCAGACACTTATACATAGAAACAGACTATCTAGTAGAGAGGCACAGGAGATACTTAGACTGATAACTGTAGGTAGAAACTTCAAGCTATCATATATACTTCTAACTACTAGACCTTCTCTAGTAGATACCTCTCTAGTAGCACTATCAGATCAGATCTATATAGGTAGACTAGATGATATCAATGATATTAGAAGAGTAAAGAGATGGATAGGAGTATATGAGCATAGAATATCTAGACTAAAGACAGGACAATTTATCTATAGAAGAGAAGGAGACACTAAACTGATAGATACTCCTCTATTTAGAAATATAAGAGTAGAGAAGAAGACTATCCCAGTAACTGTACTAAGAACAAGAATAGAGGTATAAGAACACTACATGTGGAAAGAATAATCTTAATCTTCTCCTTTCTAATAAGATATACTCCTTTTAATCTAATCTCTATCTCTTCTATCTTCTTATCTAGTTTATGAAGCATATTAGAGTGAGTATCTATCTTATGTTCTATAGTATCTAGTCTAGAACTGATCAGATTGGTTAATAATGTCTCTAGAGGAGAAGGATCATCATTCTCTTTCTCATATGACATATCCACATCATCTCTAAATAGATAATAGAAAAAGAAGAGAGATATATCTTACTCTTGAACATCTACTATTATAATAGTTAGATCTTCTCTCTTTTTATTAACAGAAGAGCTATATGCTATCTCAGTCTCCTCTAATACATCCATCTCTCTATTATATAGATAGAAGTTACCTCTAATAGTGGGATCATTACATATCTTAACTATTATCTGATCTCCTATAACAGTATATCCCCATATATCTCCATTATCCTTTCTAAACAGTACTATCTCATAGGTATCTAGTCCTAGATATGATAATACTAGATCTCTAAATGTCTTAAATCTCATAATCATATATAGACTACACCTCCTCTCTAAGTACCTTTAACAATAGATATGCTCTCTTATTGCTTATACCCTCTATCTTCTTAAGATCCTCTATACTAGCATTACAGACATCTCTTATAGTCTTATATCTCTTCAATATATTCTTAGCATTTCTTATCCCTATCTTAGGTATACATGCTAACATATTCTCTCTAATCTCCTCTATAGACTCATACTTCTTCTTAACAGGTATAGGTCTCTCTCTACTCTTATCCTTACCACATGATAGATACATCTGAGATATAAAGTAAGAGGCATCCATATCTGATCTAATCATAACTACAGGTATCTGTATAGACAGCATAACACTAGATATCCCTCCTATGATTATATTCCTCCTCTTAATATCCTCCTTAGAGAATATAAGAGGTAACTCTCCTGTAACTAGTAGTAGACATCTATCACTATTATCCTTTAGAGTAAACAGTTGATTCCATAGTCTACCAGACACTATACTATTATAGAGATCATGTACAGTCTTCCTCTCTATAGTTATACCATAGAAATAGTAGTCTCCTACATCTAGCTTAGTCCTCTCTGTCTTAATACCTAGACTACTGATATGTCTCTCTATATCATCTGGTTCATGTATATCAATATAGACAGTCATCTACTATAGCCTCCAACATAGTAAGCTTATCTATTATATCTCTATAGAAGTTTCTTCCCTTATCTGTTAGATAGTACTGTCTTATCTTCTTAGATCCCTTATAGATATATCTAAATCCTATATATCTTCTAGCTACTAGAACATCTAATATCCTCTGTAGATGACTATAGTGTAAACTCTCATCCATACATCTATCCACTATCCTCTTAATCTCAGTTATCTTCATATCATCTCTATCCAGTACTCCTAACACTATAAAAGATATTAGAGGCATAAACTTACCATTCCTAAATCTAGATCCAGACATCTATATCACTCCTCTGTTACTCTCTCCTCATATTCATAGCATGGTGGATATGCAGGATCTAGTCTCAGTAGTATCTTATCTCTAGTACATCTATTGAATCTATTATATTTACAGTCAGTATATGGACAGTATACCTCAGTAGTAATCATATATCTATCTATCCTCCTCTATTCTATAGATTGGTTTCTTCTTAGAATAGGCATACTCTAGATCTCTAACTATATCTTCAGGGAGAGAAGGGAGATATGCTATCATATCTGCTCTCTCTATCATCTCCCTCCTCTCCTCTATATTCTTACAGTCTCTACAGTACAGTACTCTATATCTCTTCATTAGAGAATAGAGTATATGCTTCTCTCTATCAGTATCATAGTCTACATGAGAAATTAGTAGATATACTGTCTTCCTCTTTCTTCTTCTCATCTACTTCACTCTCTCTAGGTTCACATATAATAGATCTATTATATTCTTTCTCTCTTAGATATCTAAGATCCTCTAACATATCAGGTACAATCCTATATACTATATCAAATATTCTACATGCTAGTTCTCTAATCTCCCATTGAGATCTCTTCTTCATTCTTAGTCTAAGGAAGTGTCTTATCTCTCTAAGATTCATAGTCATATAGATACTGGTACACCATGCATTAGGCAATATATATCTAGCATCCTCTACAGGTATATTCTTCTCTATCATCTTTCTATATAGATCATAGCATCTATCAATCAGATCACAGTATCTCCTATAGAGAGAAGAGAACAGTATACTGTCAGGAGTAACATATCTCTCCTTACTATCATCTCTATATACAGTATATCTCTGAGACTCCTGTGTATAACTAGCTATTCTATGTCTAACCAACTGATGACTACATGCTCTACTAATATCAGATATCTTAAATGTGAACACTATATGCTCTAGAGGAGACTCTGCTCCTACTCTAATAAGATCCTTAACATCAGGAGACTCTCCTGTTATAGATATTATCTTATCTAGATCAGGTATAGAATAGCTAACTAGTTCTACTTTCATTTTATATCACCTCTCTATACTGTTTTTAATATAATCTCTTATGATAGAAGCTTCTACTCTTCTTCTCTCTTATTCTAGGTTTACAGTATATCTCTCCATTCTTCTCTTCATAGATAGATTCAACTATAAATGTCTTATCACATATATGACAGGTATACTCTATACCCTCTAATACAGGTATAACTAGATGAGGACATAGTCTAAACACTCCTAGAAACCTACCATATAGTATTTTAGCCTCCTCTATATTCCACATCTATATATCATCCTTTAAGAGATATCTTCTTAGTATCCTCTATATCTATGAAACCAGTATCCTTCTCTAGTTTAACTAGTACTATAGCTTCTTCTTGATATGGATATCTATATCTCATAACTCTTCTAGCTCTATCTCCATACTTCTGCTTCTGATCCTTAAGAGGATCTAGTATAGATACCCAGTACTTAACCTCATATAGTAGATTGTCTCCTCCCCAAGGAGATAGAGCATGTTGCATCATAGGAGATCTAACAGCATGATTAGTGAATATTACTCCCATATTGAATCTCTTAGCTAGTATCTTGAGAGCAGATATGATGAAACTGATAATAGTACTTCTAGCAGGAAAGTTCTGGGTAACAGTAGGTATCTTCTCCTTTATAGGTATAGTTAGACTATCTAGTATCAGTAGATCATATCTATTCTTCTCTAGTCTCTTATATATAGGACTATACTCTATCCAGTCTCTAGTCTGCTCAGTAGTCTTAGCTACCTCTTCTCTATCTCTCTTGGGAAACTTGACTGTAGCAGATACCCTATCCTGTTCCTGTTTCAATACTAGATCCATACCTAGCTGTCTAAATAGATCAAACAGATCCTCTGTCAATAGAAACTCTATCCTCTTCTTATAGCTATCATCTATCTTCCATCTATTCTTATACCAAGAATAGAAGCTATCTATAACATCATCTAGAAACATAGCCTCAGTATCTATATAGAGTACTCTACTATCTCTATTATCTACCACAGTCTTAACAGCAGTCTGATAACATAGAACAGACTTACCTATCTTCCATAGACCAAACAATCCTAGAGGAGATCCTCTAGGTATACCTCCTAATAGAAGATCATCTATACTCTTACATCCTGTAGATAGTTTACTCAAGATATATACTCACCTCCTCTCTTTCTTCTTCTCTCTCTTCTCTAATATACTTCTCAACATATTCATAATCTTACCTCTAATATCTCTAGTCTCCAGAAATAGAGATAGTAGATCCCAACAGTTATCACATAGATCTAGCTCTATATTCTCTTCTACCTGTTGATCTCTATTAAAGAGAACAATCTCTATAGAGTATCTATTATCCTCATGTAACTCTGTGTTACAGAAATCACACCATACTCTCCTCATATATTACCACCTAACAGTACTCTAACCAGATAGTCTCTAATCCTCTTCTTAGATCTCAATATATCATCATCTAACTCTATTATCTTATATCCTAGTATCTTAAAGAACATATACTTAACACTATCACTCTTATCTCTATTCCACATAACAGGGAGAGATATATCCTTAAACTGAATACATCTCTCCTTTCTGTGCCAAATAGATGGAGACACCTCTATTATAGTATTATATCTAGGAAGATAGAAGTCTACCCAATATGTTATCTTTCTATTATTACTGTTAACAGTCTTAAACTTCTTGTTATGTTCATAGTCTATATTCATCTCTTCTAGTATATCTCTAACCATTCTCTCCTGATTAGTATAGTAGTTAGGATCTCTATTAGGAGAAGAAGCTACTCTACTACAGAATACTCTGAATGCTATAGATCTCTTAACAGATACACTATACTCTCCATGCTCTCTACAGTAGATATATGCTCTATCATCTCTAATCTCAGGTCTATAGTATACTCCACACTTAGGACATGGTACACCTTTACTGATAAGATTATTATAGAATCTAGATAGATCTCTATCCATATAATATCACTCTCTTAATAGGTAGATAGAATAGCATAGTCATCTAACACTCTAATCTCTAGATCTATATCATGTTCAAACTCTCTATTGATATTAGGCTTAAAGTCTACTATCCATATATCACTATATCTCCTCATATACTGGAACATCTCATCTAGACTAGAGAACTCTCTAATCTCTCTATACTGACTATCACTAACCTTAGTAATGAGTACTCTCATTATATATCTCCTCTCCTTATCTTATACTGTAGCTCTCTAAGATCTTCTAACAGTATTCTGGTATCCTGATCCTCTCTAAGATATCCTCCACTATATCCACTATGTCCTCCTATACTATACTTACTACTAAGATACTCTTTCAATAGATCAGATAGCACTCCTCTAATAGATAGTATCTTCCTCTTTCTATTAACCACTATAGCAGTCTTCTTATAGATAGACTCTGCTCTACTAGCTAGATATCCTGTTAACTTCAACTCACTATCAAACTCCCAATATATATAATATCCTAGATCTATAGGCTTAAATTGTTTAATGATTCTAGACATCTCCTCCTCTACTCTCTTCTTACATGCTTGTAGTGCAGGATCAAATATGATATCATAGGGATCTCTAGCATCTCTAACTATCTTGAATGCTATCTCCTCCATGTTACATCTACATGCACTATTAACAGGACTAGACAGTAGAGACCATACAGGAGATCTATAGAATATTAAATCTCTCCTATCTACTATACTCCCTACTTCTTCTAATAGTATAGGATACTGTCTCCATATCTCTACAGGTATAAGCTCTGGTTGACCATCTCCCACTAGAGATCCTACTACCTTCCATCTATGTCTCTCTGGTATCCTATCTTTCAATATATTATATACTATGAGACCTGTAGGTACAGTATCATATATTAGTCTATATTTTCTCTCTCTAGGATGATGAGGATGATGATCTATCACTATACCAGTATAGTTACTATCTACAGGTACTTGATCTAGTATAATATCAGGTATACTGTCTCCTATAACAGTATCTCCAAATCTCTCTGGAAACAGTACTGTCTCTACTTCTATAGCATAAGAGAGTAGTACTCCACTATAGATACCATCTGCATCAGTATGCACAGATATCTTGATATTAGATAAACCTGTAATATCTAGCTCTGACAATTCTAATCTCCTCTTCTAGCTCTAGTATAACTCTACTCCAGTATCTTCTCTCTGATGATGTAGAAGCATATCTTCTTCTAATATATGCTCTCCTTATATATTCCTCTAGAAGATCAATATATCTCTCTATATTCAAAGATCTATCCTTCTAAAGTCTGTACATCTTCTAGGAGGATACTCATCATGATAACACTTATGAACCACTATAGTACCCTTAACATCATTCTCTCTAAGATACTGTATAAGCTTCTTAACAGTATCCTCATCATCTACTCTGAATATACCCTCTATCTTCCTTCTACCTGTCTTCCTAGTCTTATATTCTCCTGTACTCTCATCAAATATATCCTCTAGCTCATCTACAGTATCTATATAACAGTCATCTCTATCAAACTTCTTAACTATATACTTCTTAACAGTATCTCTAACAATATCTTTAACAGTATCCTCATATATAGAGAACTGTATACAGTATTTCATATTATCTATCACCTCTCCTATATTTCTTAGATAGATATCTACCTTTAATAACTACTCCATCTCTAAGAGATCTCTCTACTACTATACCATCATAGTATTCAGGTTGTAACTCAGATAGTATATATTCTACTCCATCCTCTGGTATACCCTTACCACAGGTATAGACATCTAGAGCAATATATCTCTGTTCACTCCATACATGGACAGATATATGAGACTCTACTACTAGAGACAGTATACTATATCCATCTCCTAACTGTGCACTCCATGTCTCTATCTCAGTCATGTTACTCTTCACTATAGCCTTCTTTACTATATTGATCATCTCCTCTAGTCTAGGTATCCTACAGTTATAGAGATCTATTATAACATGTCTACCATATACGTTCTCCATATCTCTAATCACATCCTCTACATCTCTCTTCATACTGTATCATCTTAGAAGAACAGATATCACATATATTACTGTTATCAGATATCTCTCTACCACATATAATGCATCTACTAGTCATCTCTATACTACACCTACCTCCTTATCCTTCTTATAGAACTTCTCTAACAGTTTAGACAATACTCTAGACTTGAAGCTAGATGACTCCATAACATACTTAAGAGTATTCAGTCCCTCTAATCCACATGCCAGTATATAGTCTACCTGTAGATTGTTAACATCTAGCTCAAATGCTTGACTAGATAGATTAATAGTAAACAGAAGTATCTTAACCACTATATCTACAAACTCATCCTGTAGCTCTCCTAACTCCTGACTAGACTGAGACAGTAGACTCTGAAATGTATTAATCATTCTTGAAATGTCTATCTCTTCTGTCATAGACTATCTCACCTACAATCTCTTTATTCTTTATCACTTTTAAGATTAACTGTACAGGATACTCTTCTCCAATAGTATATACAGGTTCTATCATAGTCTCTATATGACTGTTCTCACACTCTACAGCTTGTTCTCTAGTATCATATATCTCTTCACATATCTCACACATATATCCTCTAACTTCTCTAACCATATAGACATCACCTCTCTTTTCTTCTATTATATTAATCTCCTTTTAAGATATTCTCTCTTCTGATTATAGACTATTCTCCCTATCTTATCTGTATACTTTTTCTTACACTTACAACAAACAAAACCATCCATAGAGTAATATAACCCTATGACTTCCTCTCCCTCTTCTAAATCACATCTAAAGCATACTATATAGTTAATGTTTTGTTTCTCTTCTATAAATAGATTAGTGTTTAGTTCAAACATCTATTATACCTCTCAATAGAGAGGATACTCTACTCCAATGTTTAAGTATTGCTAATAGTATCTGATAACATCTAGAACATACTCTATATCTTAGTAGACCTATCTCTATATCTATCATACTCTGATAGTGATATACTCTATTACAGAGATCACATGGATATACTGCTTCTACTGGTATCTCAATATAGAAGGAAGAATTAGTATCATTATTGGTAACTGTAATTTGATTCTCTGTATTAGTATAACAGTTTAAGCTCATATTCTATAACACCTTCTCTATAGCTCTAGTCAACTGATCTACTGCTCTATCCCAAGTATACTCTCTAGCTCTATTTGATAACTGTAGTCCTATCTTCTTACCCTTATCTCTATCATAGTATAGATCTAGCATCTTCTCTCTAAGATCATCTATATCACACAGTCTAAGATTACCCCACTCTATAGTTATATGATCAGATACTCTAACATAGATAGGTAGATCTCCTAATATCTCTCTTATAGCTGGTAGATCAGTAGTGATAACAGGTCTAGCACATGCACTAGCCTCTAGATGAGGTAGAGAGAAAGACTCTCCAGAGGAGGCACTAACAAACACATTCATCAACTGATATATCTGTACTAACTCCTCATAGTCTAAAGGTACAAATGATGTTAGATTCTTACTATATCTCACTCTACCTCTAGGTATCTTGAATACAGACTCTATACTAGGGAGATCATATCCATCTGGATCATATACAGGAGCATAGATGAAGAGAGAGTGATCATATCTATCAAATGGAAATCCACTATATGCCTCTAGTATCCTAGTAATCATCTTCCTCCACTTATTAGTACTAACAGTACCATAGATATATTCTCCACTATCTCTAATAACAGTAGGATAGAATATATCAGTATCCACTCCATGATATACTACTCTAACATCTATATCTGTAACCTCTTCTAGTACTCTCTTACAGTAGTTAGAAGGTACAAGTAACATATCACTCTCCAGTATCATCTTTCTAGTATCAGGAAAGGGATCAGCATCTACCACTAGATACTTAACAGTCTTACCCTTATAGAATCTAGATTTAAACTTATCATATTGTTCTAGATGATAGTAGCTACCATATACTATGGTAACATCAGGTTGAATAGTATTCTGATAGTACTGTATACTATGACTCTTAACAAAAGGACATAGAGTAACATTACCCTTATACATATCTATAAACATACCCTGATAGTACTGATCTAGTACCCATACTCTATAGTCTACAGGTAGTCTCTTTAAGAGTTCTCTAGTTACAGTACCAAATCCTGTAGACTCTACTATATCTCCTATCCACAATATCTTAACCATATAGACATCTACCTCTTCTCTATAGGATAACCTGCTATATTCTGTTCTCTAGGAATATATCTAAAGTTTACTCTAACATTCTTCTTCTTAATAAGATCATGTATAAGGAAGAAGTATTCTCTAACTAGAGGAGATCTAATCTTATACTTAAGAGACAACTGATTAACTATAATCAGATTATCAGAGTAGAGATCTATATCTATATTGTCAGGAGCATGATATAGTGCCTTATAGATAGCCTCCAACTCATTCATGAAGGGATCTACTCTAGATACAGGATCAAAGTGCAGTATTCTAGGACACTCTTTACTATATACTATAACTATACCTCTAGTAGGAGATCCATCTACATATATATCTAGAGTCAATATATATCTCACCTCACATATACTCTTCTAGATCTAGATATCTTAGACTATCTATCTCAGGTATATAGACTCTACCTCTCCTTCTCATAGACAGTCTATCTATATCCTCCTGTTTAAGATACTCTATCTCTTCATAGGTTAAAGGTATACAATATCTCCTAGTCTTAGGATTATATGTATTGGGTACTATTATCATCTCCATGGGATCATAGATTATAGATACAGGAAAGGTGAGATTAGGTTCTAGTCTCTTCATAGCAAATAGAGCTACTGATCCTCCTATATCCAGATATCTTATAGGCTTAGTTAGTATAAAGAGATAGTATCTATCTCCAGTATATGATATTAGATGTTTGATCTTTCTATCTATGAGTACTCTATGTAGACTCTTAACCTCAGATAGAGTATCCAGTATTATCAGTAGCTTGTCTATTATAGCACTATCAGGATCAGGTCTATTATCCACTATTCTTTCATAAGAGTATAGAGACACTAGACACTCACTATATCCCTCTTTCTCTCTAATATATTCTAGTAGATCCTCTTTAGAGTATAGTATCTTATCATTAGCATATCTAGGATATCTCTCAAATAGAGACAATATACTATAACACCTCCAATAGACTACTCTGTCTATTCTTATCTAGAGATAGTAATAGAGAGGGATCATATACTCTCAATATAGGTTCTATCTTCTTTCTCAATAGATCTAACATCTTAGAATAGTCTATACTGAATCCACTAGGTATCCTAGTATTCTCATCAAATGCTATAACATCAGTATCAGGATATCCTACAGGTACACTATTAACATATATTCTTCTAGGCTTATCTCCCTCTCCAAATCTAGTATTAAGATATCTGTTACTGTACCATACTGCTCTAATACTAGAGGAAGGTTTACTCTGTCTCTTACATCTAGGACACCAGAATATACACATCTCCTCATCAAATATCATATCACTCTTACATACACATCTTCTATTATATTGATCTATCTCTTTCCTTATACTGGAAGGTATACCCAGATCAGAGAAGTCATATATACCAGATAGTATATTGTCTCTAACAGTCTTAAGATAGCTAGATATCTCCTCTCTATCACTATCAGACAGTATCATCTGTATAACTCTCTCTTGACACTCCTTGAACACAGGACTATTATCTGATCTCCTTATACCCATACCTCTATAGTACCACTCTTCAGTATACTCTCCCTTCTTATATATCAGTCTACCTGCATAGTGTTTCTTAGCTATAAGTAGTAGACTAGAGAATATCATCTCACTCTTAACATAGGCATGTCTATACCTGTTTTTCAATATATTATTAATAGAGGACTCTAGTATCTTAGCCTCTTCTATCAGATCACTTGTCTTTAACTGTACAAATACACTATCAGTATCTCCATAGATAACAGTATAGTTCATCTCTCTAATCAGATCTATAAGCTCCTGTAGAAATCTTCTACCTAGATTAGTTATAATCTCAGCTATTCTAGGAGAATATAGTCTAAATGATGGTAATCCAAATATACCATATAGAGCATTTGCCTTTATCTTCAATAGAGTCTGCTGTCTATCTAGTAACTTAGCTCTCTCTATATCTCCTCTATGTATAGCTTCCTCTAGTTCTCTCTGTTTACTCTCTCTTAGAGACAGTATATTCTCTACTACCTGTGGTATTATACCTCTCCTATCACTAACAAATCTATTTCTATTATCTACCACTATATCTCCTAGTCTAGAATAGGTATCTAGAGAGATATTATACTCTAATATGATAGAAGGATATAGAGACTTATAGTCTAGTACAAGTATGTTTCTATAGATACCTGCTATAGGATCTAGTACTAATCCACCAGTATATCTCTTCTTTCTAATATGACTCTTATTAGGTAACACTATATTCATATTCTTACAGTATCTAAGGAAACACATATCAGCTAGTTTAGAGGTAGATAGAGCATCCTCTATAGGTACACCAAACATAGGTAGAGATCTAGTCTCATCTAGATCATCTATAAGATAATATTTCTCATCTAGCTTAACTGTTAACTCTACATCTACTATGTTTCTCTCTATTATTCTACTAGGATCAGTATCATAGACACTAGCAAATGTATTATCTATCTCTATCTTCCTACCTATCTGTTCTCTCTCAGCTATATACTCTAGACTCATAGACTCTACCATAGTCTCCTGTTTATCTAGATACAGTTCATTTAGATCTATTACATTGACTCCTAGTATCTTTATTCTATATCTGTTACCTCTTCTCCTCATCTTAACTATATTTATAGGAGATAGTCTACTATAGTCTACATCTAGCTTCTTACATCTCTTAATGATATAAGGTAAATCAAATCTAGTGATAAACCATCCTGTAATAACATCAGGACAGTTATCGGAGACATAGGAGATAAATGACTCTAGTAGATCTCTCTCATCTCTACATGATATTAACACAGTATTCTCTCTATCTATCTTAACATCTCTATCTAGATAGAATACTCTATATTCTCTAGTATAGCTATCATATAATCCTATAACTCCTATAGGATATCTAGCCTCTCTAGCATCTATCTTAGTCTCCTCTATAGACAGTACCTCTATATCTAGATACATCTTTCTAAGATCTACTCTTACATCTCTATCTATACCTCTAATCTCTCCACTCTCTGTAATAGTATAACATGATATGATATCTCTATCCTTCATAAACACCTTGACAAATGGTATATCTCCCTCATATACTCTAGCTCTAATAAGATCTCTAACCCTCTTAAGTATCTTAGGATTCTTGAATGATATCTTGATAACAGGATCACCAAATATAGTAGTCTTATCTGTAGGAGATATCTCCATATTCTCTATGAGAGGTAGAGTCTTAGTATCATTCTTAGCTAGATAGAAGTATGGTTTAAAGTCAGATACAGTATGAATATATCTATTACCCTCTCTATCTCTACTAAACAGATAGATGATGGGATCTTCATTCTCATCTAGAAGATAGGTGATATAGACAAGCTTATAGTCCATCTCTAGCTATACCTTCCAGTATATACTCTTCTGCTAGTTCATCTATAGGTATATTTCTCTTCTTAGATGCACTAAATAGTCTCTTATAACACTTCTCAGATATCTTTATAGTATATCTTCTCTCTATAATAGTAGTAGACTCTTTCTCTTTCTTTATCTCCTCTAGTTTAGAAGGTATCCTCTCTGGTTCTAGTCTAGATATCTTCTCAGCAGTTCTCTGAGGTAACTCCTGTATAACCTGTCTTAGCTCTTGTCTCTTATCTTCTTCTATCTTGGTTTCTTCTAGCTTCTCTTCTATAGCTCCATATCTAGTCCATCTATAGATAGTCTTTCTGGTTACTCCTAGTCTCTTAGCAACCTTATCTATACTCCCCAGCTTCTCTACTAGAGATTCTATAGCCTCACATCTCTCTAGAGGAGTAATATCCTCTCTAAGAATATTCTCTATAAGAGACTCTATCTTTCTCTCTGTCTCATCTACTTCTTTAACTATAACAGGTATCTTTACTCTATATCCCTCATTATATAGTTCTCTTAAAGCTAGTAGCCTTCTCTGTCCAATATATACTAGATACTTATCATTCTCTCTTCTAGCTACTAGAGGTTCTAATACTCCACTCTCTCTAATAGATTCTTTAAGAGACTGGAAAGACTCATCCTTAGATACTAGCTTCCTAACATTACTCTCCTTATCTAGCTCTAGAAGAGATATATCCTCTAATATCTGAAAATGGGACATCGTGTCCCATCCTCCTCTATTTCCATCCTAGTATATCATCTAGATCTATCTGTGTAGTCTCTCTAATAGATCTATATTCTGGATAGACATATACTCCATACACATCTAACACTATATCATCTCTTATCCTTCTAGTCTTACCTATAGCTATCACTTTACTATACTCTGTAAAGTCTAGCTTATACTCTTCATGTAGAAAACATCTAAGAGATAGAGATCCTATCTCCTCTGGATCTATCAGTATAAACATTCTCTGATTAGTATATGGTGAAGGTAACATTATTCTTCTTACTATACCCTCTACTCCTACTATTCTAAATGGATTCTTACTGTTCTCTTGATGATAGCTATCTAGTGTCCTTATAGTCTCCATAGGAATATGAGTCTTAACTAGATCAGATATATTCCAATCTGTCTCTATAGTCTTAAACTGAGTATACTTACTAGAGTTGAGAACTATCTCTCCATTCTCCTTCTTAACTATAGCTCTAAACTCAGAAGGTGTAAACAGATCAGTATCTATATCTACTCTATCCTGAGATAGTGTTAGTCTACCTCTCTTCCATCCATGATCTCTCTGTACCAATAAGAATAGTCTTCTAATGAGTATCTTCTCTGGTAGAGGTTTCTTATAGTTAGGAGAACTAGGATCTCTTCTATCCAGTACATTACCATCCTCATCTGTTAATCCCATCTGTATAGCTAACAGTCTATCCTCATTATATATCTTCATAGCTTTTCTTCTCATTAGATCAGCTATATTGATCTTACCTGTATCTCCTATCACTATACCTCTCAATATCTTACTAGGAGATCTAGTTATACCCTCTAGTCTAAATGATATTTCTGATACTAGTCTATTGTAAGCTATATCATATAACAGACTATCACTAGCATTAGGATTACTCTTCTTCTCTATCTCTACTATTCTCTCTAGAGCAGTAGTAAGCTTATCTAGAGGTATATCTGATCTCTCAGATATCTTCTTTAACTTAGAAGTATATTTCTCTATTATTGTTGATCACCTCTCTTCTTCTCTCTAAACATATGCCCTCTTAAAACAGATATAATAAAGGAAGATATATCCTCTTTAGTAGATAGATATTCTTCTATATCATCTGGTATCTCTAATAACAGTCTTCTCAATATATTAACCCTCTCTAGCAGACTGTACAGATCTTGTACCAAAGTACCATGCTACTATCATAGAGAAACAGGTTATAGCAGTAGTAATAACATTAGAGAAGACATCTGCTCTTATATTACCAGATACTTCTATATGAGAAGTAATCCACCATGTAAGATAAGATACCTCTCCCATAGCCCATATAGTAACTAGCTTCCTCATAGGAGCTTTAATCTTAGTAAAGAATGAACTCATATATAGATACACCTCCCTCTTCTTCTATCTTATTTCTAAAGCTCTTATAACAAGAAAGAGATATCATTCCTCTTCATCTCTTAAACAGATAAGAGGTTAAGATAATAGTAGATAGGAGAGATATTTAAGTCTTCTTTCTAGACTCTATATAGATATCAACTAGATAACAGAGAAAATAAAGAGGTATAGAGACAACTAGACTAGGAGGAAACAGTATACCTATCAAGAGTACAACTATAGCCCATCTATGATGATTGAGTCTTCTCTTAACTCTCTCTAGCTCTCTCTTAATATTCTCTATTTCACTCATAGATGTACCCTTCTTATAATATACTTACTCTTAAATGGAGTATCTCCTCTCTCATTATCTTCCTTAGACCAGTATGTATTAGTCTGAGGTTCAAAATAGTAGAACTTGTAATTATCATTCTCCTTTACTAGAAATATATTGAATCCATGCCCACCATATCCTTCCACTATACCTATACAGTATCCTACATTGTTGATATAATAGTACATATTACAGAATGACTTAAAGGATATAGCAAAGTCTTCACAGTCAAATAGTTCAGCTATATAGTTCTGATAGTGTACCCAACATGAGTCTATGATCTTCTTCATATCCTCTAGTGTAGGTATCCTGTATTTCCAATCTAGAGGTTGATGTTCTACTGTAGAATCCCATCTATAAAGTAGATCCTGTATCTTGTCTCCTGTTAACTCTGTATCTACAGTTATCTTAGTACCTAGATATGCAAACAATGCTCTATTAGCAGTATACCATATTGCAGATCTCTCTACTAGACTCTTATCTTTCCAGTATGATACTAGCTCTCTTAGACTCTTAATAAGATCACTAGAGTTACTAGGATGTAACATATCAAACAGGATCTTATTCTCCTCTCTAATCTCATCTAACTGTTTCTGTAGATTCTTAATCTCTTCTTTATATTGAGATACTCTATTAAGAGTCTCCTTTAACTGTTCATCTAGAGACTCATATCTCTTAACATACAGTAGCTTCTCTATATTACAGTCATGTAGACTCTTCTCTAAACTCTTAACCATACTCTCTAAACTATCTATCCTCTTCTTATATCTAGAACAGATAAGATCCATAAAGATAGACATATATCATATCACCTCCAATCTGTAATAATATGTTCTTCTAATCTCTTAACTCTTCTCTCTAACTTCTCTAATCTATCTAATATCTCTCTCATAATATCAGACTCATATCTCCTAATATATCTAGATAGAAAAGGCTTAGACAGTATCTCCCTAGCTAGACTATCCTCTATATCTAAAGGAACACCTACCCTAAACTCTATATCTCTATCTCTAATCTTAACCCTCACATTCTTACTAGATACAAGCTTCAATATCTAAACCACCTCTTTTCAATATATTATATTATATAATAGATAAGAGATTACTTGAACCATCCTCTAATCTCATCTATCTCTCTAATCTTCTCTCCTATTCTCTTAGCCTTTGCTGTTATCTCTAGATCAGCTAGCTCTCCAGAGTCATCTATGGTTCTCCTTACTCTCTCTACTCTGTATCCTCCCTTTAGAGATAGATCATCACTATCTAGATAGATATAGTCTCCTGCCTCTATTCTCTCTGCCTTCTCATCTAACTCTTTAACTGTTCTCTTATATGTAGGATCTTTATGCTTTCTAACCAGTTTCTCTGCCATATTCAGAGCACTAGATCTAGTCTCTAAACGATTATCAATATATACTGAGCTTCTTTCTCCATATAGATTTATAGAGGTAGTGTCAGAATATTCTGCCTCTATACGTTCATTTCCTATAGTTGCACCTATCACTTTCCATTTATTTACTAAGGGTAGTGTTTCAGAGTGTTCTATCATATCACAATCTTCCCCTTCAGTAATAGTTAATGTTAGATCCTTCCTGACACCTCTTCCAGTAGTAAATGCAAGAAGACCCTTAGAGTCAAAATAGATCTCTAAACTAGCAAGATCTCCTATTCTCTTTAATGCATCACTCAATGTCTCATAATCTACCTCTAGATTAAGAGCATTATTATAGTAAGTAACATCCCAATTAAGTAGATCAGGTGAGACATTCTTCTGACTGGTCTCAAACTTAGCTTTTAGTTTTATACTAGAAACAGATATACTAGATATATCATAAGGCAACTGAGAAGGAGTAATGTCAGATATCAAAACATTATCAGCTGAATCAAGGATATCAAATTTCAAAGTCTGACCATTAAGGCTGACACTAGCATCCAACTTATCCCAGCTAAGATGATAGGGAGGGGAGATAGTAGCAATCATCTCTCCATAAGTTGGAAAGATAACTATCTTGAAAGCAATATCATGTGCTGACTGTGATGACCATGTAGAACCACCATCATCAGAAGTATATTTATTGCCATTAGGATATTCACCAGTTAGCCAATAACAAACATAATAATAATGTGAAGAGTCCCCTTCAGAGGTATAGAAGACTAGATAATAAGTAGTATTTGCTTGAAAGAGATAGTTAAGATCTCCAGTATCAAACTCTATGGTAAACCAATCCTCAGTAGTAGGTACTTCACCTGATTCAAGTGATTTAGAAATAATATTGCTACCAGTTAGACTTTCTCTTATAGCTACAGTTAACGGGTTAGGTGGATGATAAGAAGTTCTTGATAATTTGACTATAGCTTTTAAAATGTAGCCAGATGTACTTAATTGAAAGCTTTGAGCAAGTTGATAACCATCATAAATTTGGTAACCAAGTTCATCTGTACCTGAAGTAGATTGCTGATCTGTATCTTCATCCTTGAGATTTACTTTAGCATCTGCTCCAGTACCTTCTACTTCTACATGAGAAAGAGTATTACCATTAAAGTCTTCATCTGTTGTTTGTAACCACTCATTATAAACATAAGCAATATCTGGTGTCTGTTGAATCATTACTTCTCCTATCACTCCATGATGACTCCATACTGCTCCTGTTATACTAGCATTATATCCATTACCACTTGTATCTGTTAATGTAGATCCACTACCCTCTGTAAACTTATACTCTATAAACAGACCATCTCTAATATCAGTATTATTGATATATCTATCTTTAACCTCATCTGGAGATAGTGCTCTACTATATAATCTTATTAGACAGATATCTCCTCTAAAATAGTTACCAGATGAGAATGTATCTGGAGAGAAACTGAAACCAGAATAGTAATCACTAGATGTTATCTCTCCATCTTTATATGTTACTAGATATTCACCATCATAGGTAGCTACAAAGTGATGCCATCTGTTATCCTGTATCTTCCAGTAATCATGGGTGTGTCTAAGAGTAGTAGAGTTTACTTTATCATAAAGCCAGAAGTTAAAACCCCATGCATTCAAATAGGATCCAGCTAAGTAATTTGATTCTTCTAGTCTAGCTAACCATCCCTCTCCTCTAGGTTTAGCCCATACTTCAAATGTAAAGGAAGATAGAGATGTAGCAGAGAATGTAGCTTGTATATAGTCATCACCATCAAACTGTAGACAGTAGTTTCTATCTAGAAGATCAGATACTATATCCTCTACCTTCTGATCTACATATGATATACTACCTGTAAGCTTCTTCTCTAATAGAGAGGAGAAGTCTCTAGCTATTATTCTACTCCTCTTACTATATCCTTCTTCTTCTTTCTCTATCTGTTCTATTACTCCTGTAAATACAGGATCTATACTATCTCTCTTAACTATTATACTTCTATTCACTACAGGTTCTTCTAGATGATCAGATACTATCTCTACTCTACTAGGAAAGTTAACATTCTCCTCTGTCTTTATCTCTTCTACTTCTAATCTTCTAACATAAGACTTCCATCTAGCTCCATATATAGTACCATCATTACCATTACCTGAATAATCTATAACAGTAGTACCTGCTCTCTCATCAAACTTATACCATAACACTAGATCAGTCTTATCTTTAGGTGCTCTATATAAATAACTATAGATAATCTCTTCCTGTGTTAACGCTTTCTTGTATATTCTAACTTCATCTATTGCCCCGTTTAACCAATCTGTAGAACCAGTAGTCGCTAAATAGAAATTATCACAAGTGTTGATAGCTCCAACAGAGGATACATCCATCTCAGTAGAACTCTTCTTACCATCTAGATATGCTTTCACTTTATTGTCTGAACGATCTAATACTATAACTATATGATGCCAGTTACCATCTAACCATTCTACATCTGAGAATGTAGTTACAGCTACATTAGAACCATCATCAAATCTCACTCTTAATTTACCATTAACGCCATCTGCTCCTGCATAACAGTAACGATCAGCTACTCCATTGATAGGTCTAAAATCATAGAATCTATCATAGTGAGAACCAGACCATGTACCCTTTATCCATGCCTCTATACTCCATGATCCATCCTCTGGTAAGAGATTACTGTTATTGGGAGCATTAACATAGTCATCTACTCCATCAAAATCTAGACATCCCTCTATTGTTTCAGCTATAGGTGAAGCAGGAGAACTACAGTAAGAGTTATCATAAAAGAAACCTAAACCTCTTCCTGTAAGAGAGGATATTCGGTGTCCTCCTTCCTGTTCAAAGTTGATCCACCATCTCAGCTTACTCTTATTCTTAGGATAGAGAGTAGAAGATAGATATTTAATCTCTGAAGAAGAGAGAACTCTATCATAGATCTTGACATCTCTTATCCAACCTTTAAAATATCTACCTAGACAGACATCATTGGTAGAGCTAACATCTGTCTCTATTCCTGTCTGTTCAGACATCAATATACCATCCTTATACAATCTAAGAATACCATTCTGTTTATCATATACTCCAGCTAGAGTTGTCCAAGTGTTTCTAGGGAACTTATCTATCTCTAGATATCTCCATCCACCATAGGAAGAAGAGTATACTCCCCATCTCATCTTATCTGTATTAGCTGGAATATAGAAAGCATAACAAGAATATTTGATAACAGGATCTTGCTCAGATGAAGAAGTCTCCTTCCACTTTAGAGTAACCAGAACAGTTACTCCTTCTGAATCTATATTTCTTCCTCTCTCATATAAAGGACATCTACCTCCACTTCCATCAAAATATACACATCCTCTATCTACTGTATGTCCTTCAGTCCATACTGCTCCTACTATAGATCCATCATTATAGGAATAGTGTCTATTGTAAACAGTATTTCCTCTACCTTCATCTATCTCTAGTAAGAGCTTAGGAGAAGTAGGATGATAAAGTCTACCAGAGATATATGATCTTCTTATCTCTTCAGCTGTTAGTGCTTTCTGATAAACAGCTACAAAAGAGATAGCACCTATACAGTATTGACCAATATAGACAGGATTAGTATTAGTCTTAATAGAAGTTGAAACATCTTTAGTAGCTTTCTCTTCACCATCCAAATAGAATCTAAGAACACTACCATCATAAGTACCTGCAATATGATGCCACTTACCATCAGGAGTCCATCCTATCTCTGCAAAGTATCTGTTACCATCTGGATTCCAGAACTCTACACCTAGTCTTCCTGTAGGAGTAAAGAAAAAGAGAGACCATGCTCCATTCTTATAAACTAAACGATTCATTGATTGAGTAGTATTGGATTCATCTAGCTTAAACCAACATGCTACTGTAATCACATCACTTATATTCAGAGCATCATAGTGATCTACCTTAACATAGTCATCTCCATCAAAGTATAATCCATATCCTATAGTCTTCTGAACCATATATCATCACTTCTGAGAGGATACCTTCTCAAACTGTAATATATAGGAGATAGTGGGAGATGCATTCTGATCTGTATCCCACTTCTTAGCCTCTTCTAGAGTGAATCTAGCATCCTTCAATATTACTAGATCAGCATTAACCTCTCCCTGTAGAGGATACTGTAGATCATATGCAGATCCCCATGTCAATACAGACTCTAACTGTGATCTCTTATATGGATTAAGCTTACCTTCTAGTGTTATTCTAACCACTATCTTTCTTCTCCATACAGCTAGAGGATAGTATTTAGGATCTTTAGATCTCCTTATTCTCCACTCTGGTATTATCTGCTTAGTTATCTTACTAGGCTTAGGAGAGAATGTAAATAGAGTCTCTCCTGTATCCTTATCTCTTATCTCTACTGTTGTATCATTAGCTACCCATACCATATCTCTACACTCCCTCCCTCTGTAGTCTAGATAGTTCTTCTGCTATCCTATAGATATCTGCCTCTTCTCTAACTGTAGCCTCTACATTGAATATATTGTTGATAACTATCTCTCCAGTAGAGGGTACAGGTTCTCTATATGGTACTACAATTTCAGCAGGATGAAGATATGCTAATCCTCCCCTCTCTACAAAACCTCCTCTTTGAACTTTAGGTACTTTAACCATTTCTTCATAACTCCGATAACCCAAATAAACTGCTCTCTGAGCTTCAATAGTAGTAACTACTCCACCTCCTCTAATCTTAGCTAATTCTCTAAGAATATTAAGAACAGCTACTCTAGTCTTATCCTCCATTTTCTTTAAGATGTCACCCCAAGTTTTCAACATACCTTCCCAAGGTTCTTCCACATTTTTAGGAATACCTTTAAAAAGATCTTCTATTGTGATTATTTTAACACCTGATTGATCCATCTTCTTATCAAGTTTAAAGAATGAAGCTCTTAAACTATCTGATGTTATTGTTCCTGTGATTCCTAACTGTTGAAGTGAAGAGTTCAAAGTAGCCAAAGTGAACTGACCTAGTGCTTGTAGTTCAGGGAAAGGCTTACCTAACTCTATCAATCCTTGCTTAGTAAGAGTCAAAACGTTTCTTAGATCTACAAACCCTCCTGCAAGTAGAAGAGGCACTCCTATATAGGGTTGACCAGAGAGTGTAAGGAGAGCTCCTGCTAGAGTTATTCCTATTCCTGCTACCATCCCTAAAATATCACCTAGTAAAGCCCAGAGACCAGTACTCTCACCTAGAGAATCCTCTATATCATATAATATATCTTGTATAAACTCAAATACTGGAGCAAAGTAGTCTCCTAGTATATCTCCTATAATATCAAATGTCTCTGATACCTGTTCTCCCATCTCTCCTGAGAAGAGAAACATCATACCTAGACTAGCTATAGCTCCTCCTGCTATCATAGCTTTCTTACCTAGCTTCTTTATGCCTCTAGTCATTCCCTTTACTCCTCTATTTATCTTTCTACCTAGCTTATTGAATACTGTAAACTGAGTATTGGTTTCTATCATATTGTTGTTAACAGGGATTAAACCTCTAACTAGAGCAAAGCTACCTTTCTTGTTTTCAGCTAGATTCTTGGCTAACTGTTTAGTGGTCTCTACTGCCTTACCACTACTAGAAAGAAAACTCTTCATCTTAGCTGTTAATGTACCTATACCTGAAGCTAGATATCCTACAGTAATACCTAGAGATAATATAGGCATAGCTAATCTCTCTAATAGGAAGAAGAATGTGAAACCTACAGCTAACAGATATCTAGTTGCCATACCTAGAGCATCTTCTCTCTCCACTAGATCTCTCATAACCTCTAGGAAGGGAGTAAGAGTATCTAGAATATTAGCTATAGTCTCTCCTAGAGGCATAAGAGCATCTGATACTATGATACTCCACTCATCCATCAGTACTCCTACATCTACAGACTCCTCAGCTATAGTTCTCCACATTCTCTCCCATACAAACATGACTCCCAGTAAACCCATAATCCTCATAAAAGCCCATTTAGCAAATCTATCAAACTTACTCCATGTTCTCTCTGTTATCTGTTCAGCAGTCTTACCAGTCCTCTTTATCTGCTCCTCTGTCTTCTTTATCTGTTCTGCTCCTCTAACATTTACATCTACAGTAATTCTAAATGGTTGACTACTGCTCATCTCTTCCTCCTCATAGATTTACTTATCTTTCTATAATATATCTGTAGTCCTTCTAGTAGGAATGTTATCTCTTTAAATGACATCTTCCTTATATCCTCAAATGTATATCCAAACTCCTTCATCACTAACCAGATTCCCCATCCTGTATTTGTGGTAAAAAATCTTTGACCTCTCTCTGTGCTTCCTCTGTTAATCCTGATAGCTCTACTATCTTAGTAAATATCTGCTGGAATGTCTCAAACTTCATCTCTCTTATCTCTGTTAGAGACTTAGGCTTAGGAGACACTATACCCTTGTATACTACAAAGAGCATTCTCTCCTCTGGTGTCTTAACTGCCTTGAATATATCTGCTATCTCTCCTGTCTTTAGTCTTCTAACAGTAATCTTCTTCTTCTTATCCTTAATAGTTACCACTATATCTTCTGTCTCCTCTGATGCTAGTAGATCCTCCCATGTAGCTTCCTCCAATTCTCCTAGAGAGGATAACTCTTCTTCTATTCTCTTATTCATATTCTATCTAAACCTCCTTCTTGGAATATATATATTTAGAGTGAAAATAAGACTCCTTCTTGGAAGGATATAGAGAGTAATGTTACACAGTGTAACATAAGACTGCTTTAGCTTACTGTTATACTCTTAGCTCTGAAGTCATAAGATCCTCTGATCTCTCCATCCTGTGGTACATCTATACTACCAGTCTCAAACTTACATCCCTGCATCTTAACCTTCATAGAACCAACATAGACATCTATAGTAAACTCTGTTAGAGTAGATCCAGATACCAAGCTTAGAAGAGTAGTGTCAACCCACAGTCTCTCTATAGTCCCTGTAACCTCTTGATTACCCTCTACTAAATCTACAGGTGTCCTACTACCTATCTCATAGTATGCCTCTAGATTATTCTCTATATCAAATGTAACTGACTGAGCATATCCTAACAGAGTACCATCCTTATAGATCTTAGCATTCCAACCCCTGTAAACAGGCATTTTTCTATTACACCTCTATATTATATTAGAAGATTAGAGATATTAATAGGTTTCTAGAGCTAATATCTGTATGGTTATAGTCTTTCTGAATAGTCTAGTTTCTGGATCTAGAGGAGCATTAGACACATTTAATATAAGAAGATCTAGATAACCATGAGAACTACAGAACTCTCCTCTCTTACTTATAAGAGTCTTTACTATCTGGTCTCCTAGATACTCTCTTAACTCATTTCCTCCAGCTGTTATCTGTCCTAGATCTGGATCTGTAAATGTGAATGACTCTCCCATCTTATTCCATGTATCTATATCAAAGGTAACAGTAAATATTCTACCCTTATCTCCTAGACTAAGTTCTCTACTATCTACTCCCACTTGTGAAATAGATATTCTAGGGAAAGTAGCATCGACACGAGGCAGATCGGGATATACCCATGATCTACTAGAGTTCTTACTACCTGTTCTAGGATCAAGTATATTCTCATGTAGAAGTGTCTTCAGATTCTTAAACATATCCATTAACATAGTCATTCTATATTACACCTCTCTCATCAGTTTATTGATTCTTCTAATAATTATCCTTCTAAAGGAGGGAGTAGCTTCTCTGATAGATCTAGATACTATCTTAGGATAGGATGATGGAGGTTTCCTTACTATAGATACTAGAACCTCTTTAGTCTTTATTCCCTCTGGTGTCTCTTCTTTCTTTACTAGTCTTAGTGCTCTACCCACTATAGGTCTTATAGGTCTCTTTCTACCAAACTCCATAGCTAGTACAGCTAAACTTCTCTCTGGAGGATCTACATAGATAGTGAATCCTCTTCTCTCTAACTGATATCTGAATCTAAATCTCTGAGGTCTACCATGTTTACCTACCTTAGGAGCAGTCTTAACTCTATATGGTCTATTCTTGTTAAGGATAGAAGTTAGTCTCTTACCCCATGATTGAGTACCACTAACGATAGCATCTATTAATCTTCTACCTAGTACTCTATATAATCTTTCATCTACATTGATACTGAGATTGATCTGTATCATTCTACTCTCCTCAATCTAAGTTCTTTAATGAATACTTCTCCTTTCTCATCATAGTGATTGGTTATCCACTCTATTCTATATTGAACATTATTGAAGATAAGATAGTCATCTATATCTACCGTTACTGTGGTAGAGTTTATAGTATAGCTAGGTAGAACAAATGCTCTAGCATCTCCTAGATCTATAGTACCATAGGGATTATATCTTAGATCTTCCTCTGTTATGGGGACTAGTTCTCCCTGTATACTGTAATCAGTATATGACTCTTCAGATGATCCCCATGTATCATCTATAGTCTTAGATATCTTTCTTAGAGTAAGAGTCTTAGACAGTATCTTATTGAGAGTTATCTTAGGTGCTCTTATTATCATATTCTAGATCACTCTCCATAGATAATATTAGACTCTGATATTAGATGTGGAAACAGTCTCTCTGCTTCTCTATAGCTATATCCTCTCTTTATTAGCTCTATTATCTTTAAGAAGTCATTGTAGATATCTATATATGGATAGAGTCTTCTAGATCCCATTCTTATTCTAAGAGTACCTACACTCCATGATTCAGGTATCAGTAGTGTCTCTGATATCAGATATCTATATCCAGCATATAGAGTAGATGCTAGTTCTACTAGACTCCAATCTACAGGATTAAGATAGTAGGAGTAGTCAGCTGTAATCTTCTTATAGGTATCTGAGGATGGAGCACTAGAGAGTATAATGAGACCTTCATTACTATCTACACTAGATACTGTTAACTCTGTCTTGGTTGTAGGATCACTAGCCTTAGTCCATCCATATACTGTTACATCACTAGCATCAATAGTCTTATCTAGATTGGTATCTGCTATAGGTTTAAATGAAGTATAGAACTTAGTGTTAGATCCATTGATATTACCCTCTAACTCATCATCTATAACTCTAACTGTAATCATAGATAGAACTATCTTATCTGAGTACTCTATAAAGTTAGATAGAGTCTCATCTGATACCTGTGTCTCTGATAATCCTAGTAGACTTCTAACCTTACTAGGAGTAGTATATGTCATATAGATTATCTCCTCTATTAAGAATTATATTAGAACTAGAATAAAAATATGGTCTTTATCTTGTTAGAGACTAACTATCTATCTAGTTAGCCTCTACATATATTAATAGAAGATAGAGAGAAGAAGAAAGAGATATTGGAGACTCTAGCAGTTGTTTATGATACAGATGGCATCATCATTAACGATCTCAACACCATACTCCATATAGAAGTTGAGTTCTACTGAGTCTGTTGATGGATTATCCCATCTCTTGAGTGTAAGTTCCCTCTTTATAGCTAATACTGCCGCTCTAGTAGTATCTAAGACTATAGCCTTACCACTAGTCATGTTCTGAGTAACAAAGACCTTTAGACCAGCTATCTTCCCTATTTCACCATTGAGTATAGGTTCTCTAGCTCCATAGGCACTAGCATCTATGAATCTATCATCCTGTAATAGATCTGCTTCTTGGTCTGGATGTATAACTAGAGCATTAGGATTGTACTTAGCTGTTAACACCTTGTTTCTGGCTTTAACTATATCACCAAATGCTAGAGTACCAGTAGTAGCGGCATCTATACTTGTACTAGCAGTTAAGAGTTCTGTTATGATATCCTTGTCTTCCTTGTCAGCTATAGCTTCACCTGCTTCTAATATGTGATCCTTGATAAGATCAAACTCACATCCATCTATAGCTTCCTGTGTAATCTTAACTTGTAGACCTATCTTTGAAGGAGTAATCTGTACAGTAGAGTATGTAGCCTTAGTAGAGTAGCTTGATAGATCTTCTCCCTCACTAAGACTGTAGGCAGTGAGAGCACCTCTCTTAGGTATATAGAGACTCCTACCCTTAGCACCTACAAGATCCCTGTTAACTCTAACAAGAGACCTACCAACCCTCTTAGCTCTAGCAACTTCCTCTACCTGATCTACTATGATCTTAGGGAGAACAGAGGCTATATCTGTAGTAGTAAGAGCTAGTTCTTCTAAACCTTTCATCTTTGATATTCACCTCTTCACTATGATATATATTAGAAGAAACAGATATAAATATTATCTATAAGAAGAAAGAAAAGAGAGAGAATGTAACACTGTGTTACATAAGTGAAACAAAGAAACTAGAGTTCTCCTCTTAACCATTTTCCTAGTATCCCCTTCTTAGCCGCATATTCTAGTATCTCCCAGTTACTATATCTACCTAGCTCCTCTACTCTTCTATCTTCTCTTTTGACCTCTCTTGTTACTATAACTGGTTTGGAGAGTTCTATCTTAGCTTTCTCTAGTTGATCCTGTAGCTTCTGTATCTCTGACTGATAGTTACTGATCTCTCTCTTATATACTTCAACCTCTTCTCTTAGAGAGGATAACTCTTCAAACTGTCTCTCTATTATCTTTAATAGCTCTTTCTTAGGCATCTTATTGATCTTCTTTATAATATCTTCACTCATAAAAAGAGACCTCTCTTTTATCTTATATTAGAGAAGAAAAGATATATTGACTAATCTTCTTGGCTTACAGCTATCTTGAAGAGTTCTCCTAGATGTACTTTCCCTTCTCTTACTAGCTGTCTAAGTTCATTGAGTACTTCTTCCTTACTCTTAGGTTTAGGTGTCTCTTCCTTCTTCTCTTCTACAGGTGTCTCCTGTTTAACTTCCTCTGTCTTAGGAGCTTCTTCTTTAGGAGTCTCTACTTCTGGTTTTACTTTAACTTCTACTGTTACTGGTACTTTGGCTACTGGAGTCTCTTCTTTAGGAGCTTCTTCTTTCTTTTCCTCTATTACTGGTTGAGACTGAGGTTGTGCTTCCTGTTGAGGTGTCTGAGTTACCTGTGGAGTCTGAGAGGCACTAGGAGATGGAGAAGTCATCTGATCCTGACTAGGTTGAGGAGACTGAGGAGTAGCACTTAGCTCTTGAGACTTCTCTTCTGGTTCAGGATATTCATAGGGATACTCTTCTTCCTTCTTCTTCTTTTTCTTCTTCAGATATTCCTGTAGTTCTTTTAATCCTTCTTCTCCTAGCTTCTCTGATATGAATGCTAATATATCTTCTATATTCATCTTTTCAGGATATTTATAGTAACCATAGGGATAGTAGTAACCATAGTAACCATAAGGATATGGATAACCATAGTATATCACTATCTTCTTACCTACTGCTCTAGCTTCTTCAGGTATCTTGGTACTATCCTCTCCAAATCTAACTATAACATGATCTCTCAGTTCCTCTGGTAGATGCTTCAAGATAGACTGTAAGAACTCATAAGCCTTATTCTCTATTTTAGCTAGTTCTTCCATTCCTATATCACCTTCCCTATGATATATAGACTTATCTTTATTACTTAAGCCTTCCTCTGTATGAATAATGAAACAGGTACTACAAGCAGGATTTCTAACTAGAGATAGTTCTCTAAACTGGAAATCATATCCCTCTGTACCATTCTCTGTATTCTTATAACTCATATAGGTGCTCATAGATACTGCTTTAAACTCTCCCTCTTTAACCAGCTTCTTAGCTTCAGGATCATCTATCTCTGCTTCAAACAGTATACCCTTAAAGAGATCCTCCCATTTAACCTTAGTAACTCTACCTACTTCTCTATCTTTAAACTTCTCATCTCTACCATGCTCTACTAGTATAGGTTTACCCTCTAACTGTTTCATAGCTTTCTTTAGCTCTTCACTAGGATAGAATACTCCATTCCACTTACCTTCTTTTAGAGCTATTCCTCTAATGATTAGAGGTTCTTCTGATAATATCTGGAATCTCCATACGTTATCTGATAATCTAGATAGACACTTTAGATGCTGTACCTCTGACTGTAGCTCCTCTATCTGAGCTACTAGCTCCTGTATAATAGATTCCTTAGAAGACAAATACTTCACCTATAAGATAAAGATAAGAGTAATATCTATAAAGTTTACTCTGTATCATGGTTTGCTCACTATCTCTGGAGGATTGTCTCCTCTCTTCATTATCCACTCATATCTAGATAGTCCCTTACCCTTCATCCATGCTCTAGCTGTCTCCTCTGTCCACTTGTCCTTATAGAACTTGAGATATGCTATTCTAGCATGATGAAATGTACCTTCTATAGGATATAGACATACACCTATCTCTACTCCCTCTGGTACTTCTAATCCTATAGTCTTGAGATATGGTTCTGGATCTTCACATCTAGTGAACTCTCTAGGATCATATAGTCTAAGATAGAAGTAGTCTCTATGATCTTCTAGTAGAGCTGGTTTATATGATTCTCCTGTATATGGATCTCCAGTAGATAGAGACTTATCTGTAGGTAGTTTAGATTTCATGAATATCCATCCTTTATCTGTCTTCTTAGTTATATAGTATCCTTTAAGCTTCTTGCCATGAAAGATCATAGACATGAAGATATCACTATCCTCTATTATCTCTACTTCTCCTTTGTCTAATCTATCTACCTTGGTCTGTAGTTTACCTACCTTTACAAATCCCTCTGTTACCTCATCTGTTATCCACTTTAGATCTGTACACTTCTTTCTAACTGCTTCTATAGGTTCTTCTATATCTGTCTCTAGAGGATTACTGTATAGATTAAACTCATCTAGATAGTCTCTATTATCTATTCTCATTCTAATATCATAGTGAGATGTTATCTGTCCTCTAACAGGATATAGAGTATGCTTATCTAGAACAAATATACCCTTAGAGAGACTGTGTTTAGATATTCTAGAGAGAGTATAGATATCTGAGTCTGGTTCTTCTTGTCTTAATATATATTCTCCTTTTAGAGTCTTACCATTAAACTTTAACTCTAGTATCTCTTCTCCTAGAGATCCTTCTCCTGACTTGATGTCTACTGTACCTGTATCTAGTAGGACACAATGACATGGTATCTCTTTAGTAGGGCAGTATTGAGATCTAGGTTTAAGTTCTCCCTCTCTCTTCATCCATCTTCTATCTACTCTACCTTCATAGATAGCTGTTAATGGAGTCTCCCATACTGGATCTCCCTCAAACATCCATGATCTGACTGATCCTCTACCTCTATCATCTATCCTGATAAACCATCTTCTCTGAGGTATATCTCTAATTACTTTCTGTCCTTTCCAGTATATCATGGAGAATGAGAATCTAGGTTTAGCTAGAGACTCTTCTTCCTTCCACTTCTCCTTAACCCATTCTAACCATTCTTCATACTTCTTCTTGTTCTCTTCTATCCACCATTTAGGTATAGGTATATGTCCCTTGGGAGGATACCATCCCTTCTTTCTAGCTCTCTTACTTACAGCATAGGGTTCTTGATCTTTAGGTATCATCACTCTCCACAGTAGCTCATATTCTCCCTTGATAGGTTTCTTGGTTTCTGGATCTATCTTCTGTGCCTTTACTCCTCTTATTACTACTCTAAGCTTCTTAAACTTCTCTCCATCTAGAAAGTACTCATGGAAGTATGGTTTCTGTGCTCCTATGGTTATCTTACCCTTATCTAGAAGATAGAACCATCCATATTCATATCTAGTAGCTCCTACTGATCCTTTAGGTATCTTTACTATATCTCCTATCTTCTTTAGTCTTCCTCCTAGATCTAACCATACAACTGGTTGTCTAGCTTTGGTCTCTGCTCTTAGTCCTACTCCTTTCTTGTTTGGAGTAAACTTCCAGTCATGTTTCTCTACTAACTCTTTAACTTCTTCCTTAGAGTCTGGTTTATCTTCTAGTCCATTATCTAGTATAGTCCATCCTATTAGATGATTATCTATCTTGAATCTGAAGTCTATATGTACACTATTGTGAACCCTTAAGAAACCTACTCCTGCTAAGAAATCTTGTGTCTCTGTTTCTACATCATATACATATCTCTTATGAGAATAGAAGAATGTTTCTTCATCAGTAGGAGTATTGACAAGATGTTTACCATCCTTGTAGTTTGGATTCTTTTCTCCAATGAAATCTACTGCTTTAGATTCAACTATCTTTCTAACTGTATTTCTGTTCTTGACAGTAAGATTATGTTCTTTAGAAATTAGTCTAACTCTAATTAGATCTCCTTGTCCTCTTATGTAAAACTCTTTATCAGGATAAAGATTCTTCAGAATGATTAAGATTCCTTGTATTAGAGACTGAGAAGAGGAAGCAAACTCTATCTTCTCAGGGTAGCCTATACCATCTCCTTTTAGGTAACCATCTAAAAATGCAGAGAGAGACTCTCTGTTCCAGTTGAAGATAAAGTCAGGAATGATCTTCCATCTTGCTTTTCTTTCTTTTACCTCATGTACACCTGTAACTGTTCCTTTTGTAAACCTGTAATCTCTGAAATAGAGATCAGTAATTTCTTTGAATCCTTCTTTCTTACTTTTAACAATGTGATAGTTGAAACCATATCTCTCAAGATAAGATATAACAGGTCTCAAGATCTCTGGATCAGTAGTTGTAATCTTGACCACACCATTCCTCTTAACAGAACCCTCTGCTAGAAAGAGTCCCCAAGTATAGGCATAGTCAAGATCAACACTAACTTCAAGAGGTAATCTAGGAACAGGAATCTCATCTAGAGATACTCCTATCTGTAGATCCTTAGTAGCTATTTCTTGTCCGTTAGAGAAGAGAGAATGATCCTCAGTTACTTCAACTACAGAATCCCAAGTAAAGACTCTATATATTCTTTTTGGAGGATGTTTATAGAATCTTTTTAGTTTCTTCCAACCTTTAGATGTCCAGATCTCTATGCTAGAGAGATCTTCTCTGTTTTCTAGAGTCTTTATAGGTATTACTCTTATTCTATCCTGTTCTCTAATAACTATTGGAGTTCTATCTGAGACACTTCTTCCTCTTATATGATATTGTAGGACATAGGGTAGCTTACCATTCTTGTTAGGAGGAGGTAGCTCCATATATCTAGCTATGTTAGCTTGTAGACTCTGATATCTATCTTTCAACATGTGTTTATAGATTATCACTCAAAATCACCTTCCCATTCTCTTATTATAGGTGTTCTAAACTCTACCCATACTCTACCACACTTCTGACATCTATAGATACATGAGTCTGCTGTACAGGACTCTATACTCCATTCATGTTTACATTCTTCTTTCTCACTCATCTATTTACTCACCTCTATATATTCAGGTAGATCAGTTATATCTCTATACTCATAATAGTAGTCTTTAACATAGACACACTTGTATCTGTTAGCTAGATTACATCTAATGGGGAATCTCAATGTCTCTACTTTTACTGATAACTGTTCTCTTATTCTTCTCTCTCTTTCTCTCCATCCCTCTGAATATAGAGGATATAGTGGACATATCTCTGGATTATCAAAGTATGGACATCTCTGTAGAGGTATTCTTATCTCTGTCTTGGAGAGAGGATGTGTACCTGCCTCTGCTATTCTCAATGCTGTATCTAATCCATCTGGTTCTTTCTTATCTATTCTCTTTCCTCTAAATATAGGGAACATCCATGTTAGATACTTCTTACCCTCTTCATCTCTGAATACTCTTATTCTGATAGGAGATACTGTTATTATATCTCCCTCTTTACACTTAACATCAGTATTATATGTTCTACCTATATGAAGATACCACTTACCATCTATCTCTACTAGAAACTTATCACTCCACTTATCCTTCTCTTTAGGAGGTATTCTAATAACTGCTTCATAGTTATATGTACCTGCCTTAGTCTTATTTATCTTCCATACCATAACATCTATCTCCTTTACATTCTTTATCTTGGAGTTATGAAGTATAAGATAAGGAGTGATATAGGAATCTTCTCCCTCTATTTGGAGATCATAGACTGTCTTTTTCTCATAGATCTCTCTAATCTTGATGGTTAGATCAGGTTCTCCTTTAAGGAATCTAAATCTGAAGTATCCTCTACCTCTTCTTGGCTTTAGTTTCTGAACTGAGACTTTAAATCCTCTATACTGAAGTATGAGGAAGAGTCTACCTGCAAGAGAACTACTAGATGTGGAGAACCCTACTCTCTTAGAAGAAGACTCAATCCATCCATCACCCTCAAGATATCCTTCCAAGAATGCTTTAAACTTAGAATCATCTAACTTAGCAAGAAAGAGAGGAACAGTCTTACGGTCAGACTCATCTAAGAAGTGTTGACTTAACCAAGATGCAAAGGGAAGATCCCAGAATCTAAGAAGAGCAATCTTATATTTATAGAGAGAAGGTTTGACATTGAAGAGTCTTTCTATTATCTTAGAATATTTCTCAAGAACAGAGGGATCTTTCTGACAGACAACTATGTCTCCTTTGTTTCCTTCTTTAGTCTTACTACTTCCTATCCATCCTTCTGCTACCCAGAATCCTAGGAATCTCCAGAAGTCTTCATTACACTCTATCTTCTTCTTGTAGCCATGCCAAGATAGAACTAAAGTCTTGGGAGGTTCTTCTGTATAAATCTCTAATTTTGGAAAGAGAGATTTCCTATCCCCTATTTCAGAGACTGGTATCCAAGAATCTGTTGTCAACAGTTCATGATTACCTGTTAATCTGATTGCTAAACCTGATAATGTTCTCACTTCAAATAATCTTTCCTCTGGTAACATTCTTCTCTTTTGGATAGCTACTATTCTATGTGGTTTTCCATCTTTAGAGTAAACTAAATCTCCTATCTTGAGATCCTTTACTTTCCTGAAGCCTTTAGGAGTAAGAAGATAAGATCCTCCTGTAATACACCACAGATCTGTTCTAGGAGTGCTTTTATATGATATCTTGTAAGTAGAGTTAGCTGTCTTTAACATAGCACCTTCACTATTAGGATAGTATCTAGCTTTATCTAGATATTCTTCAAACTCATCCTTGTCTCTAGCTATCCATGACTCTACTAGAGACCAATGTCTTAATCCTTTAGGTACTAGCTTCTTTAATAGATTGAGTCTCTCTATATATGGTTTATCTGTTAACTGTTCTCCATCATAGTAGAGGATATCGTGTATATGGAAGACTACGCTTCTATCATCTAATCCCTTCTTAGCTACTATCCACTTTATCATATCCTCTCTCTGATATTGTTCACACTTCTGTTCTATTTCTTTACCTGTCTTATATTTCTCTGCACATTCTGAAGGATAATCCACAAGTTCCGTGTCGATTATATAGTCTTTCTCTGGAAACTTCTGTAGCATCTCTCTTACTGATTCTTTGAAGTATTTAGCTCTATCTCTTAACTGATCCTCTGTAAATATCCATATCTTATCTCCTGCTCTGTGTATCTGTAATCTAAAGCCATCATATTTAGGTTGTATCACTATACCATCATCTATATACTCTGATCCCCAGTTCTTCCATAACATAACAGGATCAAAAAACTCATTCTTATTGAAGGTAGTACCTGTCTTCATAGGCTTAAATGGCTTACCTACTGTTATCTTCTTCTCTTTAGATAGAGACTCATCTCTACTTACTCTAGTATATGATAGCTTGTAGAGAGGTATATTGTATCCTACCATAGCACCATGAGGAGAGTATATGAAGTGTAGTCTCTTAAATAACCAATCTGGTAACACTCTCTCTAGTTCTTTTATCAATCTAGGATCAGGATATCTCTGCTTGATAACTATATCTATATCATGATCTACAGGTATCTCTCCTTCATTGACTATTCTACCTACTAGGAATATATGAGCAGGAGGATCATTGATAGTGAATGTATTAGGAAATGCATCTAGTACCTCTTTTAGTGTTATCTTATCTTTCTCTAGTCCTTTAGGAGGAGAAGGATATTCTACTACTATAAGTTCAGATTCTCTATCTAGTTTATCTTTGATAGTATGAGGTATGTTTCTCTCTAGCATCTCTTTCCATACAAATATGTGAGCATTGATAGTCTCTTCTGATATTCTACCCTTTTCTTCTAGTTCTCTATTTGCTACTTCATGTAACCAGTCATGTAGAGATATTAGATCTTTATCAGATAGACTTCTAACTAATCTATCATCTATTTTCTCTATACTCCATTCTGCTAACTCTTCTATCTCTTCTAGATTTATACCCTTCTTCTTCAATCTCTCTTTAACCTTCTCATAAAGTTCTCTAGCATACTTCTTCATCTCTTTAGGTCTAAACGTATGTTTTAACTTACCTGCTTTAACTCTTCTATAGATTTCCTCTACTATCTTTTCTCCAAATTCTACACATTTGTCAGGAGTGAGTTCTATCTTTTTACCAAACTCATGAACATGAATCTTCTTGCCTCTTCTAATACTGCTATGCCATCCACAGTTATGAACGATAAATGGGATACAGTAAGTATGATCTCCATCAACCACTAGATTATAGACTTTACCAGAATAATGTTCTTTCCAGACTTTCTTGATTGGAAGTATTAGATAACCATCTTTCCTAAAGATTACTTGTCCTAGTTTAGGATTAGCTGTAATAGTGTAAGCAATAGAAGAACCAAAATTAGTTTCTTTAGTGCTCTCAGAGATTGAACCTATCTTTCCTAGCTTAAGTAGACAGAGAAATGCAGAGTAGACCAACTTCTTACTAACTGTTGAAACACAGAATGGATGACTCTTCTTTCCATCTCCCTTCCTCCAACAATCAAGAAGTAATTGAATCTTCCTAGGTTCTTCATCTATAACCCATTGAGGTATAACTTTATTCTTAGCTCCTTTCCCAAAATTGTTTACAAGGAAATCTCTTAGTTCTTTAGAATAAAGATTGATCCTTATCTCTTTTTCTAGTTTCTTCATAGATCCCTTAATGCCTAATCGTTTAGCTAGTTGTAGGATCTCTTCAGCATATTCTATCTCTAGAGGAGATAAAGAGAAACGTATACAGCCAGAAGATGCAGGGAATCCTTCTGCTAGATACCATCCTGCCAGACTGAAGATTTCATCTGGTAGTCCTGAAGGGATAATCTTTTGTGGAATTGGTATCTTAACACCATGTCTCTTAGGCTTAAGATCTCTAGCTTCTATCCATTGTTCTTCATATTTATATCCAAGAGATACCCTTCCACCATATGTATTCTTCCAACCTAGATATCTTCCTAATCTAGGAACGTAAGAGTTTCTATCATGATCTATTGTAACAATTAGAATAGGATGTTCAGGAGTGGTAGCAAACTCTCCTAGATAAGCTACTCTAAACTTGATAAGTTCACCATCATAATCTCTACTAAGAGTTTTTAAAATTCTACTTTGACCACTAGAACCAAGGATAGTCTTACTTTCTGGTTGAGAGATAAAGGAGAGGGTAGGATTAGTCCATATTAGTGTGTCTGGTGGAAAACATAATATCCTCCAATCATCGGCTAACGGGAGATTGTCTACTTTCTTAGGATCATATTTCCCTATATCCTGTATAAGATCTACTCTATCTAGGATACAGTAGCTAGTATCTCTCATACCTTTAGGATGAGGTATCTCTAGTCTATTGAAACACTCTACTAGATAGTTATGATACTCTATATCTTCATCTGTTATCTCTTCTTTAGAGTGTATCTTAGCATGTTCTAATATTAAATCTTCTAGAGTGAGATCTAATACTATATTCTCTGGTTTAATGAATACCTGTGCTCCTCTAGGATACTCTACTGATATAGGAGTAGAGAACTGTTTCAATACAGAGACATGATAGGAATATAGTTTATCCTTCTTAGAGAATGACCATCTATCTGCCTCTTCATCTGTTATCTTATGATATTCTCTTAACTGTTTAAACTGTTCTTGTGTTATCTCTTCTGGTTCATCTAGTCTAATTATACCTAGAGCTTTCTTATCTTCTATTAACAGTAGAGGTTCATTGATATGTTCAGTATACTTCTTAGATTTGATTACTAGTGTCTTCTCTCCTTTCATAATAAGAGTACCATGAGGAGATACTAGGATATATCCAGCTGTATATTCAGGTATATCTGCTATCTTCTTAGGAGTAATGATATCTTCTGTGGTAACAGTAAGATCTTTAGAGGATATCTCCATCTTGTCTCTAGCTACTGTTATCTTTATATCTCTGTCTCCCACTAGATCCCCTATCTTCTCTTTCAATTCTCTATCTCCCATCCCTACTGCTTCTTCTCCTAGATGTGTAAGTATAAGATGTCTAATATCATTTTCTTCTAATATATCTAGTAGCTCTCTAACAGAGAGATGACCATATATCTCTCCTGTATCCTTATCTCTTCTAGTTATAGACTTATCTATTGTAGAGGTATCTCCTATCCATACATCTATGTTCTTAAGATACTTCTCCTGTTTATCTTTCTTTATCCATCTCATATCTGGAGCATATATTATTCTCTTGTTATCTACTTCTATTAAGAGTATATCCATAGGATGTTTAACAGAGTGTAGTACAGGTATAGGAGTTATCTTAAAGTCTCCTAGAGTATTAGTCTGCTCTGATTCTAGTATCTTCAGTCTATTCTCTTTCTTGAAGTGTTCTATCCAAGAGGGAGTACAGGTATCAAATGTTAGTCTAGTAGCATAGATATCACAGTTAGGATCTTCTTCCTTTAATCCTCCTATATGATCTTTATGTGAGTGTGTGATTACTATATAGTCTGGTTTGATATTCTCTATCTTCCAGTCTCTATCTACTCCTACATCTACTAATAGCTTCTGTCCACTATTACTGATAACAAGAATAGAAGAGTGATTTCTATGATTACTATTCTCTTTATCTATTTCTCCCTTAGTACCTAGAAATACTATCTTCAATACTTGTTCACTATAGATAAATATAATAGAGGAGATATTTAAGATGAGATGTCTACAATGAAGAAGCTCTATAGATATTTTGATAACAAGAATATTCTGATTACAGGTGGAGGAGGATTTATAGGAACTAATCTAGCTAGGAGATTGGTATCTAACTATAACTGTAATGTTACTGTAGCTGATATTAGATTTATAGATTGGTATCTAGAGGATATAGATAGGAAACTAGAGAAGATAAGAGTAGATATAAGAGATTATTGGAGATGTCTAAAACTAACTAGAAGAAAGGATATAGTGTTTCATCTATCTGCTAATATGGGAGGTATAGGATTCATAGTTACCAATAGAGCTAATGTTATGAGAGATAATCTGAGAATGAATATCAATATGTTAGAGGCTAGTAAGGAGAATAATGTAGAGAGATTCTTCTTCTCTAGTTCTGCTTGTGTATATCCAGAAGAGAAGCAGACTACTCCTGATGTTAAGCCTCTAAGAGAGGAGGATGCTATACCTGCTAACCCTGATACCTGCTTTACACCTGAAACTATAGTCTACACACAACCAGAGATCAAGAAGATAGAAGAAGTCAAAGAAGGAGATAAGATTCTGAGTGGAGATGGAACTCTCAGAGAAGTTAAAAGGATCTTCAAGAGACATTATGATGGAAAGATTAGGAAAATAAAGACTTGGATGTATAATATACCCATAAGAGTAACACCAAATCATCCATTCTTAGTAGCTAAACGAAAGAAATCAAGACTAAGAGCATTTGAAAAACCAAGATGGTTACCTGCGTTTTCTGTTAAGAAAGGAGATGCATTAGTGATACCAATAATGAAAGAGATTGAAGAGAAAGAAGTAGATGAGGGATTCTTGAAATTAGCAGGCTATTATCTAGCTGAAGGTTCAATAGATCACAAGAAGTGTTTTGATAAGCAATATGGTAAAAAGTATTTCAATGGTTGGAGGGTAGCTCTATGGTTTAGTGAGAAAACAAGAGAATTAATGGAAGATATTGAAGAGTATCTTAAGACTAGGAAGATAGGATTCACTAAGTATCAACATAAGAATCTTATTGGATTTGAGATAACCTCTAAAGAAATAGCAAGAGAACTAGAAGAATTTGGGAAAGGAGCTTACAATAAGAAGATTCCTCTATGGATCATGAAATTGCCAAAAGAGAAACAGAGAGTATTCTTAGATGCATATCTTCAAGGTGATGGAGCAATCTTCAGAGACAAGAATATTGGAAGAGAAATAATAGTAGCAACTACGGTCTCTAGAAGCTTAGCTTTCCAATTAGTTCAAATGTTTCTTAGACAAGGATATTGTCCTTCAATTACTTTAACCGAAAACAAGGATAGTAAATTAGAAGGCAGAGTCATTAAGGGTGGCTTGATCTTTAGAGTAAAGGCAACAAAGAGAAAGGGTGACAAGAAATCCAATTGGGCATCTTGGATTGATAATGGTTTCTACTATGTCTTGGTAAGAGAAAGCAGAGAGGAAGACTATTCTGGTCTGGTTTATAATAGTGAAATAAGCACAATACATAGCTATACTGTAGGAATAGGCTTAGTTGTTCACAATTCCTATGGATGGGAGAAGCTAACTACTGAGAAGCTATGTGAAGCATATTATCTAGACTATGAGCTAGAGACTAGAGTAGCTAGATTCCATAATATCTATGGAGAATACTGTAGTTTTGATGAGAGAGGTAAAGCTCCTGCTCATCTTATAGGTAAAGCGTTACTGTATCCTAGAGTTAGATTTACTATATGGGGAGATGGTAGACAGACTAGATCATTCTGTTATATAGAAGACTGTCTAGATGCTGTATTACTGTTAACATCATCTGATATTAGAGAACCTCTAAATATAGGATCAGATAGACTTGTTACTATAGATGAACTAGCTAATATGATTATAAAGATATCTGGTAAGTATATTGAGAAGGAGTATATAGAAACAGGTATACAGGGAGTAAGAGGAAGGAATGCTGATCTAACTAAGATAAGACAGTTACTAGGATGGTATCCTAAGTATAGTCTAGAAGAGGGATTAGAGAGAACATTTACATGGGCTTTAAAGAATATTAATAGAATAGATTGGAGTTATCTTCTTAGAAGTGTTTCTTGATATTACTAGCTAGATCTAGATGATGATATGCTGGATACTGATACTCTTCAGCATAATATTTGACCACACTATATGAATCAGAGAACAGACCTACTATCTTATGATTTTTCAAAACAGAGGAGTAGAGAATAACATGCTTCCTATTTGTAATATGATTAGGGATAAGATGTACTATTCCTTTAACTGTAGCTGGATCTAGTTCTAGATTTATCCATTCTAGTAGCTTATTCTTCTCTTCTTTAGATATATCTAGATTAGAGATAACATAGGAAAAGAGTATATGATCCATCTCTGGTGTATAGAATCTATGTTTACACATTATGATAGGAACAACAGTATAGTCTCTAGATAATATCTGATATGACTTGAACATAGGAAGGATAAACTCTGATCTGTTTCTGCATGATAAACCTATTAAAGGCTTATCAGTATCAAAGTATCTCTCTATTAGCTGTTTTGCTTTATCTATATTAGGTGTAATCTCTAATGCTGGATCTCTAACTACCTCTACATTCTCTATTCCTATCTGCTCTAGATTTCTCTTATCCCAGTTGGTTCTAACAGATAGATAGTTTACTCTATTGAGAGCATACTTGACTATTAAGACATCTGATATCATTATATGAGATCCTACTCCATATACTGTTACTGGTTTATCTTGTCTAAGATATGCTATCACTCTCTCCATATAGTTTCTAGCTGATCCATCATATAGTATACCTCCTCCTCCTAGTATCAGTTCATCCAGATCATCTCTAAACTTAGTAGTAAAGGGAATATCAGGACAGTAGTCTCTATGTTCTTTAGGAGCTAGAGAATATACCATAATATCTCTAGTACCAAATATCTTTAGACATCCTAGTAGTATAGCATCATCTCCTCTGTTTCCTGCTCCATAAGCTCCTATCAGTAATCTCATTGTATATCTCCATATAGTTTAACTTCTTCCTTTACATAAGGAGTCTTCTTACCTGTAACTAGATCTGCTATTAGTCTATCTATCTCACTCTTAACTATCCATCTCTCCATGTTTAGTTGATCTATCTTCTTCTTACACTCTGTAGTTATCTTGGGATCATAGTTAGACTTTCTTATCTTACTTTCTAGATGAAATATCTTGTTATTGATAATGGATAATCTCTCTATTAGATCAGATAGTGTCTCCATACTCTTATAACACCTCTCTTAGATCTCTATTAAAGAAGAGTTTTTCTACTATAAGAGTATACATATTCTCTAGGTTATCTGTCTTACTATACCAGTAGTCTACTGTCTCTATATATCTATCTATCTGTTGTTCTCTAGCAGAGAACTTTCTAGGATCATTAGACTGTATCTGAGTATCTCTATTAGGGAGTATATGTATGCTAGGAGTTCTAGTTAGAATAGACAACCACCATATACCAGTATCTATAGATACAAGGAGATCAGTATTAAGGAGTTCAGATATTACTCCATCTATATCTAGCTTAGATCCTCTATTATCTATCTCTGTTCTTCCCTGATATGGTTCTAGACTTAGATTAACTATCTCTATATCTCTTGTCTTCTTTAATCTATCTAGTAGATTATCTATTTTAGAGTAATCTAGTCTAACTATACAGGAGAGACCTGATAGAGATAATCCTATCTTATATCTCTTCTTCTTAGGTCTAGGAGTGTATCTATCTAGAGAGATAGAGGGGATAAGTGTTCTATTTATACCACATCTAACATAGATAAATCTATTAAAGGAATAACTAGATTGATAGAACTCTCTCTCATATTCAGGATTTATCTGTGGTATCAGTAGATCTCTATATTGTTCTCCTATCTTTCTAGCTTTATGATAACCTATACCGAATATATTCTCCTGTATATTACTGGTTTCTCTTATAGAGATTAACTGATCTATATATGATATCTTAGAGAGAAAGTCTTTATAGTGATGAGAACATAACCATACTATCTTGTCTCCCTGTCTCTTATAGTATTCTGCTACTGGTAGTGTAGCTACTATATCTCCTAATCTACCTAGCTGTAGTATACAGGTAGCATCTATCTTTATGTTGCACTGTGCAACATTACCATTATAGGGTATCTTATAAGTTCCTCCTCTACATGGATAGTTCTTAGTTAAATCATAGAGAGGAGGATGCTGTTGTGCTCCTCTAGGTAGATCTCCCCATTTACTATAGTAGAGTAAGAGATTCTTCTTGAATAGATCTATCTTCTTAGCTCTCTCTTCTGGATGATCATAATAGTATTTACCTCCAAAGTGTCTGAATCTACATCTCCTGTTTCTGTAGCCTCTATATCCTGCTAGATATATTCTATGGAGAAAGTCATTGTCCTCTACATATCTAGGTTCATATATCTCATCAAAGTATCCTACTATCTCTATTGTCTTAGGAGTAACTAGAAAGGCAGAGAAGTCTCCAGTATATACTGTATCATCCATATCTTCATATATTCCTCTAGATATTCCTCTAGGAGGAGATAGATAGTCTACTCCATTCATGAAAATACAGTCATCTAGCTTATTATAGTCTTCTATCATCTTCTCAATATAGTTTCTCTCTAGATCTATATCATTATTGAAGACAAAGATATAGTCTGCATCATGTTCTATAGCATATCTTATACCTGTATTCCATGCATGAGCTACACTCTTTCTACCTTTAAGGATAATGTGATTTATCTGTTCACTAGATAGATATTCTAGAGTGCCATCTGTAGAACAGTTATCTACTACTAGGATAGAACACTTATCTATTATACTCTGATTTCTTAGAGACTGTATCGTTAATCTAGTATCCTCTAAACATTGAAAGGTAGTAACTATTAAGAAGATAGATTTAGGAGACAGATCTATCTTCACCTCTCTCTTTCTCTTCTTCTCTTCTTCTATTCTAGATAAAATATAGAACTGATCTCTTCTCTTTCTTCTTAGAATCTTCTTTCTTCTCCTCATTGTACTTCAAAGTAGTATCTCTCTTTACCTGTCTTATCTGACTTCACTACCTTCCACTCTACATACCAGACTCCTGTATTAGAATCAGAAGGAATATTATAATCAATATAATAGACACCTGTAGATTCCTGAGTAGGAGAAGTATTGGTCTCTTTAAGAGTATTTGATGGATCATATATCTTTATCTCTTGACTATCTGGATCAAACAGATTACCATTAAAGTCTTTTATAGTAGCTTTTATTCTTACTGTCTCTCCTCTATATACTGTCATTTCTCTATCATCTCTATTTCAATAATATATTCTTTCTCTATTTGAATGTTTATATTACTGATGCCTCTTTCTAAGAGACTTAACAAGAGAGTATATCTTAGTTTCTCGAGAAATAGAACAACTCCTCTCCAAGGATAAGGAGTTAAAATCTGATCTATTAACTGTATGCCTTCTAAGATAAAAGAAGAGATAGCTCTACTTATTACTTCACTAATTATTAGATCTTCTAATAAGACCTTTCTAATATCTCTAGTGTAGAGATCGGACAGAGAAAGAGTATCTAGGAGAGATCTAGAGAGAGTTCTTCTACCAATATCAGAAAGAGTAAGAGAGAGAGCTATCAGTTTATCTATACTCTTTATGTGTTGTTCTAACAGATCTATCTCTTCTCTAATATTCTTAGAAGAAGATCTAATAACAGTTTCAGTTAATCCTATAGTCTCAGTTAACTCTTTAATCTTAGCTTTAAGATAGGATATAGTATCTGTTAGATCTAGAATATCTGTTATCTTCTTATCTGTAGCTCTAACATACTGATCTAGAAGAGTTAGAGTCTCTAGTAGAATCTTAACTTTAGCCTTAACTATATCTAGAACATCTGAGGTAGAGAAAGATTCTTCTATTAACTTGGAAGGAGTCTTAGATATTGTATCACTAAGAGTAACTGTATCTGTCAATATTCTATATGCTGTTAGAAGTCTAGATAATTCTTCTATAAGAGAGATATCTTCTACTAGATATTTAGATGAAGATCTAATTAGAACATCAGATAAGGAGACAGTATCTTGAATAAGGAGAGTAGAAGACTTTATTAGAGAATCTAATAGAGAGATGTCTTCAGAATAGACTCTATAAATATCCCATACTCTAGAATAAATATCTGTTAAGGAGAGACTTTCAGTAGATAGCTTATTAGTCTTCTTTAGAAGAATATCAGAGAGAGAAGAGGTATCTGTAAGGATCTTAATAGGAGATGTTGTAAAGACATGAGATAGAGAGAGATCCTCTGTCTTTAGAAGAAAAGTAGATGCTATCTTAACTTCTCCTAGAGATACTGAATCAGTTAAGAGAGAAGAAGGACTCTTAATAGAAACATCAGAAAGACTGAGAGAATCTGTACATTCCTGAGTGTAAGTTACTCCACTTGTTTCCTCACTTCCCCATGCACCATGACTAGGCTCAGGCTCAACATACTTACGCATAAAAACCCAATCTACATATAATGTTCCTGTACCCCAACTTGAGAACCTTATAGGTATGTTTACTTGAGGTATATTTGTTGTATGCTCAACCTCCAAAACACCATCTCTTAAATATTGTACCTTAGACGAAATCCAATTGTATTCTTCCTTATGATAGTTTTGTGTTTCTACACTACCAACTTGAATTGTTGTTTCTGTTCTTGAATCATTAGCTGCTGTTACAAACCTCCAATCTGGCTGAATTGTGTACCAAGCAAAAACCCATTCGCCCATGTTCCATCATAAACATTATCATCTGTTACACCTGTCCCCATACGGTCAGATGCTAATCTTGCTCTACACTTCATTGAAGTATTGTAACTAAAGGTTTCAACTGTTTTTATCTCACTTGTTGCAGGAACTTGTAAAATCCCATCAGAAACACTAGGTGAACCTGTAACAGTACTCCATTTATTTGTATCCAAACTTGGGAAGTCATCAAAAAATGGGAAGGTAGCTTCTCCATTTGATATGCTTGTTGCATCAGATTTTCCATAGTATATGTAGATTGTCTTGGTGTTTGGTGATGCAGGTATGCTATCTACTTCAACCCAAAAAATTGCGTAATCTCCATCTACCTTTTCCTCTATCCAATAGTCTAGTAGTGTTTCACCATCACTTGAAGCAAACCTTACATCTCCAAAATCCGTTCTACAATGCTCATTTAAATAGACATCTTCCCCACTATCACTACCACTACCATAATGAGCTTTTATCTTAATCTGATAATTGCTTTGAGCACCTGCACTAGAACCATTTATAGTATGAGATTTCCTGTAGCTCCATCCTGATAACCATCCCAACCTTTAAACCTACTCCAACATCTTATAGTTTAATTTGCCTTCCTTCTCCCACACCAGAATCTTAGCTTCTCTACACTTATCAGTATTACTATCATATTTGAATGCTCTTAAAACCGCATACTTCTTTTCCTCACTACATTCCACGATAACTGCTTTCTCTATTTCAGGTTTATCTTCTTGAATCTTTGAAATTTCTTTCTCTACTGTTTCCCTGAAAGTTCTTGTAGGTGTAGGCATTAAAACACTTGGAACTCTATCCTTCCAATATGCATTCTCATTTCCCTGTTCATCTACCAAGACATGGATACAACACACATCACTCCTCAAAACATTTCCATCTTGCCAGTAATATCTAAAGAATTGATAGTAATCTTTACCATTTACCTCTGTATACTTATCAAGTTCAAAGACTCTAACTGCTTTCTCTTCTAACTTAGCAACTAAATCATTAAGAGTAGTCATTCTCTTCTCACCTTATAATAAATTGATTTTAACTTTAATAAAGATAGTTTAAAGAGGAGTTTAGCTTACTGTTATCTTCCATGTTATCTGTAGACTATCACCTGCATCCCCAGTCTACATTGATAGCTGAGAATGTCTTTCTACATAGCATGTTTCCACCAGTAGAGGCATCAAATACTCCTGACTCTGTTACTGCCTCTGTTCCTGTATATCCTGAGAATGTAGCTTGTAGCTGTGCAGTATCATTTGTAACATTAGTAGTTACTCTAGAACAGGTAGCAGACTCTCTATGAGTCTCTGTTTCAAGAGCAGTATCTGATGCTGACTCTGCTGTAGTACCTGTACCTATAGCTATATATGTGAAAGCGGTAGTAACAACACCATTAATAAGACCAGCTGTCTGTGCTTTCCCTGTATTAGTGATAACATTAGTGATTCTCCTAACATCTTTTATCTTACCATCCTTGTCTAGTAATAATATCTCTATTTCTCCTTTTAAACCTAGTTTCTCTTTCATATTATATTCTCACCTATAAGATAAAGAAGTAGAGGTAGATAAAAAAAAAAAAAGTCTATCTTTATTGAGTGATATCTTCTTTTTGTATCTCTATCTCCTTCTCTGGTAATCCTTCTTCCTTTCTTAGATAGTTTTCTAGTGTCTTGTCATGCTGTATTAGTCCTGCTCTAGCTAGTACTCCTATTCTTCTAGCTCTAGATAATAGAGACTGAGATGAGTATGATCTCCATACTATATCTGGTATAGTCTTAAGATTCTTGATACTCTTGAATCTCTTGAATATCTGTTCTTTGATTATACTGGATAGCTTCTCCTGATATGATGCTATCTGCTTTCTGAAGTCTTCTTCTCTTATATCTAGATCGGACTCTCTACCTGATACTAGTAATCCTTTAGGTATACCTAGACCTGCACATATCATGTTTACAAAGTGATCTAGCTCTTTATCTATCTGAAAATCTGATCCCTCTAGTCTCTCTATTTTGAAATAGTATGGGAAGACAAAGGCAGACTTCTGATGTGCCTTATTGAGATCCATAGCTAGTTTCTCCATTACCTCTGCTGGAGCTTCAGGATGCTTATCATCACCAACATAACCTATATAGATAGGGAAACCTGATCTGAACTTAGCTTCTCCATAGGATTCCTCTAGATTCAGCTTTATGATGACAGATTTATAGATAGGTTCTAGAGGAGATATACCATTGAGATCATCTCCTAGAGTGAAGAACTTGACATGTACTACTCTGTCTCTAGGTAGCTCTTTAGTCTCTCCTACCTTATTGATGAATATATATCCTTCTGGTTCTCCATATTCATCTAGTACTATGTCTCCTGTTATATTGTTCTCTCTTTTGAAGTCTATCTTAGCTGGATCTATAGGGATAAACTTGACTATATCATCTCCTGTCTTGTTATATACTATCTCTAGATAACCGTTACCTGTTACTAGGGCATCTGTTACTGCTGACTCTAGTGCTTGTCTAAGATTGGTTCTAACTATGAAGTCTTCCCATATCTGTCTCTCTTCTTCACTAATATCTTGAGGATAAGATAAGAAGAATGGAGATAGTATCTGTCTCTTTAATAGATTTACACCAGAGAAGACTAGAGGTTCTAGTCTATATAGCTTCTCTAGATTCTCTATTAGAGTAGTATTCTTCTGGAATCTCTCTTTAGGTTTAGTGAGTATCTCTTTAGGAGTATCTTTACTTAGAAGTTCTACCAGTATATTCTTACCTGAGTTTCTATCTAGAGAATAATAGTCTTGTATCTTCTTCTTTCTACCAAATATCATTATTCTTACTCCTCTATATTATATTGTCTTGGAAGTGATATATATGTCCATGTACTAGGAGATGAGGAGATCTCTCTGTCTCTGATTGCTCTACAAGCTAACATGAGAGAATCTACATAGTCATCATTTCTCTTGCTATCATAAGTGTAGGTTCTCATCTGATTAAGTAACTCTACAAAGTCCTCTGGTATTCTGAGTCTCTCTCTTTCCACTAGGAATCTAAGATTTCCTATCATGTGATCTTTCTCATTTCTGAATGCTACTTCCTCTACATATACTCCCTTCTTTAGAGCTATATCTCTTAGTCTCTGATTACTATCTATATGAGATCTATCTACATATATCTTCTTGATGGGATATTCTTCTAAGAGTTGAGCTATTCTCTTAAGGAGATCATCAAACTTGGTTTGAGAGTGTCCCTCTGTATGGAGAACATTAACATACTCTCCTTCTATCTGGACTACAGTAAATACTGTAGGGTGCATATTGTGTATAAGAAATGGTTTACCATTCAATCTAGCTAGTATGATCTTGTTGGGGACTTCAACTGATGCTAGAGATATCTTCTCTATAGAGTACTGGAAGTCTTTTCTTCTTACATGTTTTCTAGGTATTATGAAGTCTACTACATATTGAGAGTTACGATCAGGTCTCTTCTTTATCCATGCACAGAATCCACATTTTAAAGCTATCTCCTGTACATCATCTGCTAGTCTCTGAGAGCTAGTATAGAATCTCCATACCTTACTCTTAATCTTGTTTTTACACTTCCATCTCCACTCAGATCCATTTCCTTTGAGGAGACCATCTAAGAGTAGTCTCAATTTATCAGGAGATAGATCCTTAAGTTCAGTTGGTATATATCTCTCTTCTCTATATCCCAATCTCTTAAGATATTTAGCAAGTCTTCTATCATAGATGATGAATCTATTATCCTTATACCAATGTTTAGGGAACTGAGTAATGAGATCTCTAAGTTCAGAATAAAATCTAGACTTTGGAGTTTGAGATATAATGATCTTTCCTATAGAAATATCCTCTACATATCCCTCTGCTATAAACCATCCTATCAGTCTTAGTGTCTTATCATCAAATGGACTTTCTCTCTTACTCCTATAGAGTCCTGTTCTTGGAATGTAATGATGTCCTATCTCAAATGGTCGTAGAAACTGATACTCCTTCTTTTCATTTACTAGACAGAGCTTGTGGTTAGGTGTCATCCTGATCTCTATATTCTTCTTGGCTAGACTACAGATCTCTACTCTTCTCTCTGGTTCTATCTGAACTGTCTGAACAGGTTGGAATTCCAAGTAGCCAGTAGATTCATCAAATGTTAAGATTTCCTCTCCTCTGGATATCTTCTTGAGAGACTTCCATCCATCTCTAGTTAAGACTTCTGTGGAACTATCTAAACAGAACCCCCAGTCAATACCTAGATAGCATGGTTCAGGTGATACTACTGGCTTACCTCTTATTCTACATTCTCTTAATTCTTTCTCTGGAAATACTCTACCTAAGAGAGGAGAGGGTTCTCCTAGATAGTTTATTCTAAATGTAGCTTCATCTAGAGTGTTTCTAGCTCTCTCTATACTTTCTTTGTCTATCCAGTTACAGTCCTCTGCTCTCCAGTATGGATATTTCTTGAATCCCCATCTATCACTAGACTCTGATATTTCTACAAAGAGAGATAGATAATCATAGGGAGTGGATGCTAGTATCACTCTAGAGTACTTCTCTGTCTCTACTATAGGTAATGCTTGTTTCAATAGATTATCATCTACATTACCTGCCTCATCTACTATTAATAGATTGACATGAGATCCTAGTACCTGTGTCTCACTATGAGCTATTATTCTAAGTTCTGATCCATCTTTAAACTTGGTTCTAGTTTTGAGAGGATCACCATCTATCTCTTCTCTTATCCATCTGTTTCTCTGATATGCTTCTAGACAGTATTCATATAGATATCTAGACTGTTCAAATCCTCCTGATAATACTAGTACTTTGAAAGGCATTCTTAGATGTTTAGATAATACTAGAGGATACCATAGAGCTACACTAGCTAGACACTTAGTCTTACCTGTACCTCTAGCTGAACATAGAAGCATTCTATCTATATCTAGATTAGAGATGTCATCTAGAAATTCTCTCTGTTTAGGAGAGGGTTCTAGATTGAATATATCTTGGAAGAAGAGAGATGGTCTCCTGTACCATAGAGATAGCTTTAAAGCCATGTAGAGAGGATCTTGATATTTATCTCTATGTTCCAATTATCATTCTCCTCTCTAGATGTGTGAGTAGTTTCTCCATCTGATCGGGAGATAGATCTAGCTCCTTTATCAGATCCATTAGAGTCTTAACCATATCTCTAAAGGTAGACTTAGGTCTTGTAGGTATCTTGGAGTATAGTCTCTCCTGTGCCTCTAGTGTAAGTCTAGCCTCTGATAGCAATCCTCTAATTGCATTTGCTGTTCTAACATCTAGAGGCTTAGTCTCTATTATCTTCTTTGTCATTGATCTAATTATCTCTAGATTCTTCTTTATCTCTCTTAGTATAGCCTCTATCTCTTCACTCTCCTTCTCTACTCTTCTTCTAGTTTGTGCCTCTACTAGCTGATCATAGTATGCTCTACAATGTTTAGAGAAGTGTGATTGAAATGACCAGTAGGATATATCTTCATTGAGTGTTCTAGCTAACTCCTCTAGCTTATCATAGGAATATCCTTCCTCAAATCTCTTCTTCTCATAGAGAGGTCTATTCTTACTCTTACACACTTTACATCTAGGTTCAAAATAACTGGTCATATATTAATACACCTTTGGTTCTCTTATTATATATTTAGCTGTTTCTCCATTATAGTCTTCTATTATTATCCATCCTAGTTGAGGTGTTAGTCCCTTCCATATAAGATATGAGTTCTCTCTTTGTAGAGTACCTGACTGTACTATATAGTGTCCTTTACCTTTAGAGAAGACTGATAATACATGGAGATGTCCTAATACTAGAAAGTCTGGTTTCTCTAGTAGAGAATCCCATAGTCTCTCTGGTTTGTATGATCTAGCATATCCTGCTCCTCCACTACCATGAGTCATAACTAGACTCCAGTCTTTCTCTAGTCTCAGTTTTGCTACTGCTCCATAGTAGTATGCTGTATCTACTCTCTGAGCTACTACTCTCAATGCATCTAGACCTACATCTATACTTCCCTTAAGATGTTCCTCATGTCCTCCTATGGTCATATGGAATCTAGTCTTCTCAGGAAAGGAGTGGAGTATATCTACTAGAGTATCCATCTGTCTCTGTATGTCTGGTTCAACTAGATCTACTAGCTCTCTCTTGTGTACTCCTCTCCCTTGAAGTAGATCTCCTGCCATAACTAGATCTTTTACATTATATTCTTCTACATCCTTCTGTAGTTCCTTCATAAGGAGAGGAGAGTATCCCACTGATCCCACATGCCAGTCAGATGAACAGATGAAGGGTATCCTGATCTGACCTAGAGTTCTATATAGAGATGAGAGATTTCTATCTCCAAATCTAACAAGAGTATAGTATTTCTTCTTGCCTGAGGGTATCTCCTTTATATCATATCCCTGTCTCCTGAGAATGGAGATATAGTGTGAGAGATCCTCTAGCTCAAGAGGAGAGTCCAGATCAGCATTCATGAAAGATAGAAGATCACTAGCCTCTATAGGGAGAGAGGACTCTCTAAGAGTCTCCAGTATATAATCTTCAGGAGAGACTCTAATATCAGACTGCTTCTTCTTTAGAGAATAGATCTTGTATCTAACAGAGCTAAGAGATCTGTGAGGAAAGTGTTTAGCAATCTCTATCTCAGGGATGTTCTCCTTCATAAGTCTCTTAAGAAGAGAGATCTCATCAGGTGTCCAGTTCAAGATACAAATAACACCAAGAGAAAAAAAAGAGAACTAACCATTTATATAAGTTGTGGGACACCGTGTCCCATCCTTAGATCTTCATCTTAGAGGAATAGATATGAGAATAACAGAAACTAGAATAAACAGATAACAGATATTAGAATAATAGTCAACCTATCTCTAGTGATATTCTATATATTTATTCTTGAATTTTATTTTCTTATTAGATATTCTCTAGTTTAGATATTCTAGGCTAGTTTAGGCTACTATACTAATGTAACATGATGTTACATGAGAAAACAAAACAGTAAAGATGTAACATGATATTACACTCAAGAATAATGTAACATGATGTTACACTCCCTATATAATAAGAAACACTATTGCCAAAACCTGACATGAGCATTTAAACAACCAATCCCTTATAAGCAAGTCCTTTAACAC
>Ga0180301_10000106_pt1 | contig 57380 bp, 54 predicted proteins | sample GuaBasSediGuay16_FD_121797 | JGI IMG/M metagenome (GOLD analysis project Ga0180301, IMG submission 121797) | Subseafloor sediment microbial communities from Guaymas Basin, Gulf of California, Mexico - Guay16, Core 4569-2, 12-15 cm | ecosystem: Environmental > Aquatic > Marine > Hydrothermal...
AATGCTAATGTAGCTGTCATAGGCATCGGGACTATAGGACTATTATCACTTAGACTCATCAAGACTTTTAATCCAAGGCTTTTAGTTGCTGTAACACATCCGGATTCTCCTAAAATAGATTATGCAAAGAGATCCGGTGCAGACTATGTTGTATCCTTTAATGAAGCATTAGAGATCATGCGTTCAGAGACTCCTGAGGGAATAGGCTTTGACTATGTCGTTGAAGCAACGGGTAGCCCTAAGGGTATTGATTTGGCCGTTGAACTCGTAAGACCCAGGGGAGTTATAGCTGCTAAATCAACTCATGGGGCCCCAGTCAGCTTCAACTATACTATGCTAGTTGTTAAAGAGGCAAAGATTGTAGGCAGTAGATGCGGGCCATTCGAAAAAGCTATAAAGTTACTTAGAACTAAACAAGTTAAAGTAAGCGATCTTGTAACATCTACATATGGTCTTGATGAAGGAGTTGAAGCCTTTATAAAAAGTTTCGATAGAAAGGAGGTAAAAGTCCATATTACTCCTTAATATAAGGCTTACCTAGTGCACGAGGCGTTTTAATCTTCTTCATAATAATCGCTACAATAACTAGTGTAGCTACGTATGGTATTGTAGAAAATAGGTTTGACTCTGCAGTGAATATTTCTCCGCTTTCTATCTGAAGTTTTATAGGTAAATAGATCGATAAGGCATCAAAGAAACCAAACACAAAGCCTCCAACTATAGCCATTAATGGATTCCAATTACTAAATGCTACATTAGCTAATGCTATGAAGCCTCTGCCAGCTGATATAAATTTTGTAAAACGACCAGTCCATCCAACAACAAGATAGGCTCCACCAATACCTGTTAGTATTGTTCCAAGGACGGTTGCATAAAATCTTGTACGGAATACATTAACACCCATTGCCTCCGCTGCCCTTGGATCCTCGCCACAGGCTCTTAATTTTAAGCCACTGGATGTCTTAAATAACCACCACCAAACCCCTATCGCTATAAATATAGCAAGTATTGTTATTGGAGATATTATAATAATAGATCCCTCTGTAACTTGGATTGATATAGAAGGTATTTTCTCAACTTTAGGACTTTTACCATAATCTTGCCATAATGCAATTAACATCATCAAGCTTAAACCATATGCTAGAGAATTATAACCAACACCAGCTATAATTTGATCGCCTCGCAAATACACACTTACAAATCCATGTAGAACCCCAGATAAAGCACCTACAAGAATCCCTACAAGTAATCCAAGGTATGGATTCCCTGTATAGAATGTAACAACAGCAGCTGCAAAACTAGACAATATAAATATTCCTTCAAGACCAATATTTACTACACCACTACGCTCAGTAATTATTTCTCCAACACCAGCTAATACTAGGGGCGTCATAGTTGTAAAAGTATTTGTCATCATATTAATTATATCTTCGATCATTTCATTCTCCACCTCCTAACAATGGATATTAACATACGATATGCATAAGGTATGGCTAAGGCAATAACGATAATGCCTATAATAGTATCAGTAAGCTGCGGCGGAGCACCAGTTTTTAACTCGACCCACTGACCACCAATCAAAAGACCCGAGAAGAATATCGCAGCAAATATTATTCCAATAGGATGGTTTCTCCCTAGTAAACCAATACCTATGCCTGTAAATCCAAATCCATATAGAGTTGACATAGTTGTATCTATACTATGGACATCGCCTATGATAAGCAGGGCCCCGCCTAAACCTGCCATAGCACCGCCTAAAAGCATTGAACAAAGTACTGCTTTATTAGGATTATATCCTGCGTACCTTGCAGATAACGGCGATAAACCAGATACTCTTAATAGATAACCTAGATTAGTATAGTACAGTATGTAATACATCACTATTGCTCCGATTACAGCAAGTATAAATGATATTTTTATACGGCCCCACGGAGATAGCAATTCTCCGAGCCAAGCACTTTCAGGTACTTGAATACTTTGATGAGATATCTTAGGATCATGGAATATACCGGTTAAGAGATAAACTAATAGGAAATACATGGTCCAATTGATCATAATCGCGGCTATAACTTCATTTATATTACGATATAGTCTTAATATTGATATAAATAATCCAAGTCCTCCACCAGCTATTATACCAGCTAGAAGTCCTAAGACAGGATTCGCAGTATAGTAACTCACTAGCAACGCAGTGAATGCTCCAACATATAATTGACTCTCACCACCAATATTGAATACCCCAGCAATTAATGGTATGGAGAAAGCCATTGCAGTCATAATATATGGTACGCTTTTACTTAATAAATAACTTATATTACCATAACCATATCTGAATAATACGCCAAATACTTCATAAGGATTATATCCCATGAAATAAAGCAGAATAGCCGCTATTAGGAATCCTACTGTAGCGGATAAGATGATCTCTAAAGCTGCAGTCAAATAGTCGATATATTTTATCCTAATCTTTTCTATGACAAAAGCAATCCTTGTTTTCATAGTAACCAAGGCTAATCTATACTTAATCTTCCTGGGACTCAATTACACCACCCATAAGAAGACCCAATCTTTCGAGAGTGAATTCTTCAGGCTTCCCCATTGCCATAATCTTTCCCTCAAATATGACTGCTATACGATCGCTTAATTGCATGATCTCATCGAGATCTGTTGAAATTAGTAGAATAGCCTTATCCTGATCTCTCAGTGAAAGTAAAGTTTTCCTAATAAACTCCGTTGCTCCCACATCGAGTCCTTGAGTCGGTTCTGCAACAATAAATACTGTCGGTTCTCTAATTATTTCCCTACCAACCATGACTTTTTGCTGATTGCCTCCACTTAAGTATTTTATAGGAGATGTTATTCCTGGCGCAATAACCTCTAGTTTATCGATAACTTCTTTTGCATATTTTGATGCTAAACCCCATTTAATCCTCCTAGTTCTCGTAATGACTCTATACATATTAGTTAATACAGTATTCTCAACTATATTCATATCATATACGAGGCCTATTCTCCTAGAATCAGGGACATAGGCAAGGCCCAATGAATATCTTTTAGAGGCCGTCAACCTAGTAATATCTTCGCCGTATAAATAGATCTCGCCCTTATCAATAAACCTAATACCCGCAAGAGCCTCGGCTAATTCCCTCTGTCCATTACCCTGGACACCAGCTAATCCCAAGATCTCGCCTTTCCTAAGTTCGAAGGACACTCCTTTAACTGCCATTAACCCACGATCATCACGTACCCATAAATCTTTAACAACAAATACTGGCTGACCAGGCTCCTTAGGCTTCCTTACTATTTTAAAGACAACCTCCCTCTCAACCATCATCCTAGCAAGATCTTTTTGAGTTACTTCATCTGTCGCAACAGTTCCAACACGTCTACCTCTACGCAAGACAGTAACTCTATCAGTTATTTCCTTGACTTCACGAAGCTTATGCGTAATAAAAATGATCGTTATACCTGCCTCCTTAAGCTTTCTTAAAGCATTAAACAATTCTTTAGTCTCTATAGGTGTCAAAACACTTGTCGGCTCATCAAGTATAAGTACCCGTGCATTTCTAAGTAGAGTCTTTATAATCTCAACTCTCTGCTGTATACCAACAGGTAATGTTTCAACTACAGCGTTTAAAGGTACTTTAAAACCTAGTTCATCCATTAACTTCATAGCCTTTTCTCTAACATCCTTGACTGTAGCCTTAGGTTCAATGCTCACATACGACAGGTATAGATTTTCCTCAACTGTAAATGTTGGTACGAGTGTAAATTGCTGATAAACCATTCCAATTCCATGTCTAATGGCATCCCATGGTCCGTGGAACTTGACTTTTTTACCAAAGATCTTTATTATTCCTCTAGTAGGCTTAATTTCTCCATAGAGTATCCTCATTAATGTTGTCTTACCAGCTCCATTTTCTCCAAGTAGCCCATGTATTTCTCCCTTATATACGACGAAGTCAACATCTCTAAGAGCAATTACACCATCTGGATATATTTTATGAATACCCTTCATCTCGATGGCAATCTCTCTATTGCCCAACAATTAGCACCCTGATAGCAAGGACTTGATAGGTTAACTTAGTTGAAGGAATTATAAAAAATAATATAAAATCTAACTCGGAAAACACGGTATTATTATTCACCCATAACCGATCCTTGTTCTAATGCCGCATCTAAATTGCCTGCTGAAAGCTCCTGTATAATTTGATCATATTCTTCATGCGTCAATGGTGTCTTAAATACTATTTCTCCGTTCTTAATCTTCTCCTCTAATTCATTGACTAATTGCCATGCATAGTCTGGAATATATTCATTACGGGTCTCATTAACGATCTGTACTACCTGGTCCGGCGTTAAATCCTTAAGTTGCCCTGTTTCGTAAGCTATTTCTGCAAAGGTTCTTACACCATCCAAGTCCCAAATACCAACACCTCCCTCATTTAATCCGAGAGTTATTATTCCTCCATGCCATGTTCCTTCAACAACCATTTTAATTGCTGTATACACTGCTACATCAACTCTCTTAGCACCGCTAATAGGTATGTATTGTGGAGCATACCATTCCTGGCTAGCATCCTGTCCTATACCAAAAGCTTTTCCGTAACCTCCTTCATTCCAATCAATAATTGCATCGAACATACCAACATGAGTCAATCCAGCTAATCCATATAAAACCTTGGCATCCTGCTGTAGTAATTGCCACGCAGTATTATAGCCTACTTGAGTATCCTGAAATGTACCAGTATATTGCCATAAGAAGTTAACTGGTTTACCTGTCTTCATCTCAAAATACTTTACTCCAAAGAGATAACCTATATGGAACTTCCATAGAGGCGGTACATCCATACCAGCAACAGCACCAACAGTTGATCCATTTAAAGAATATGCCATTCCAGATGCTATGATACCAATTAGTGCTCCACATTCTTGTTCACGGAATAATATATCGACTTCATTGTCCCTAACAATACCTGTTGAAGAATCTATTAATGCAAACTTCTGGTCCGGATACTGATCAACTGTTTGATTTAATGCGCCTGTCCATAGAAATCCAACTAGAACTAGTAAGTCGTACTCTCCTGACTCACTTAACTGCTGTAGTAATGGAACCATGTCATCAAGTGATCTTGGAGTCATATATTCTACTTCAACACCAAATTCTTGCCTAGCTCTTTCCGCACCTAAATAAGCCATATCATTAAAGCTTAGATCCCCGCGTCCACCTACATCGAACAATATTGCTACCTTAACACCTTCTCCTGGAAGTGGAGTTGTCTCAGAAGGTGAAGTAGTAGGTGATTGGGATGTTGCAGGTGAAGTAGATGGAGAAGACGTTGCTGACGGAGATGTTGTGGGCGTTGCAGTAGATGATGGTCCCTGTTGTGTTATATAGTATATTCCGGCAATGGCTACAATGATTACTATAACTGCTATAAGAGCTATAGTTGTGCGGGTTAAGGCTTTCATCATATATAACCTCGTTTTTGAAATAGTCCTTACGTATAACCACTCTTCTAGTGGTATTACTAGATAAGCTTTGCCTCCTCCAGTATCATATTATACTAATGTATAATCAATGAAGCACTGGCTATGGGAAGGTAGAAACTAGTATATAAGGGAGCAACTATATTTAAATAATGACCAAGTAGGTGATGATCGGGACTTGACACTTATAGTAGGAGAAGAAGTATACGTGCCTGATACAAGTGCTGTGATAGAAGGTGTAGTTTCTAAACTTATACGTGATGGTGTCGTTAGGGGACGGGTTATTATACATAAGGCTGTATTAGCCGAGCTAGAGCATCAGGCTAATCAAGGTAGAGCTACAGGTTATGCAGGTCTTGAAGAGATTAAGAGGATTAAGAAACTAGCTGACGAAGGATATGTAAGGTTTGAAATTGGTGGCGAAAAGCCCCGTCCAAGCGACATACGTTATGCTGGTTATGGAGCTATCGATGCATTAATTAGAGAATATGCTTTTGAAGCAGGTGCAACACTCATTACAGGTGATCGTGTGCAAGCATTGGTTGCTGAAGCTATTGGTATGAGAGTAATATATGTGCCCCCTGAGAAACCAACCATACTGAGATTTGAAGGATTCTTTGACGAGACTACAATGAGTATTCATTTAAAAGAAGGTGTTCCACCGATCGTTAAGAAGGGAAGACCCGGTGACTGGGAGTATGCGGTAATAAATAAGGATCCATTGAAGCATGAAGAAATAGAGGATATTGCTCGTGAAATCATTGAGGAAGCTCGTAGAAGACCGGATGGGTTCATTGAGATCGATAGACGCGGTTCAACTATAGTACAACTTGGTAAATATCGTATAGTAATAACAAGACCTCCATTAAGTGATGGATGGGAAATAACTGCTGTACGTCCATTGAAGAAGTTGCGTTTAGAAGACTATGATCTACCTCCTAAACTTATTAAGAGACTTGAGGAAAAAGCTGAGGGAATATTGATCGCTGGAGCACCGGGCATGGGTAAGACTACTTTTGCCCAGGCATTAGCAGAATACTATGCTAGTAAAGGAAGAGTTGTTAAAACAGTTGAATCACCTAGAGATATGATCTTACCTCCTGAGATCACTCAATATAGTAAGACATATGCTGATCTTGGAGAGTTGCATGATATATTGCTACTCAGTAGACCAGATTATACAGTATTCGATGAAATGAGGAGTGATGAAGACTTTAGACTATATACAGATCTAAGGCTCGCAGGCATAGGTATGATTGGTGTGGTCCATGCTACATCCCCTATTGATGCGATACAGAGGTTTATAGGACGAGTAGAGCTCGGCATGATACCAAGCCTAATAGATACTGTAATCTTCATACGTAATGGTATGGTTGATAAGGTATATGAAGTGAGAATGACTGTTAAACTACCAACAGGATTAAGGGAAGCTGAATTAGCTAGGCCAGTTATAGAAGTTCTTGATTTCCTAACTGGCGAACTAGAATACGAGATCTATACATTTGGTGAGCAAACAGTTGTTGTACCCGTTAAGAAACTTCGAGCACCAGCAATTACCAAGGCTGATAAAGTTGCTAGTATTATTCAGAAAATACTTCCAGGCGCCGATGTTGCTATCGAAGATTCTACAGTAATAGTCACTATACCGAAGAACATGATTAGGACCTTCAATAAGAGAATTAAGAGGATTAGAAAACTTGAATCTAAGTATAATGTAACAATTAAACTTAGATTCGTCTAGCCTTAGTGAATTACTTTTAAAAGGCTTGGCTCCTCATGGCCAAATAAATCATGTAGTATATGGTGTATCTTATTTGAAAACGCTTAATAATGTAATATTTGTATAGCTTTAGTAGATTTAATGTGTTCGATTACTAGGTGGATCCTAATGTCATTGATTATTATAGAAGCCCGTTATATTATTCCTGTTAGACCTAGACAGAAGATTATACGTAATGGCGCAATAGTTATTGATGGTGATCGCATTGTCTATATAGGTAAAGCTGATGAAGCTAAGCTAAAATACCATAGTGATACGGTAATAAGAGCACATAGGCATGTAGTTATCCCCGGCCTTATTAATGCACATAATCATTTATTCCAGAGTATATTGAAGAACATAGGTATTGATATGGAGCTTGTTTCATGGCTTCGAACAAGTATTCATCCTACACTCGCTAGTTTTACAGACGATGACTTTTATATTGCTGCCAAATGGGGTTTAATAGAAAACATTAAGAGTGGTGTTACAACAATAATCGAAAATCACTATGGACCTAGGGGATATGATGCTGTTGCTAGAGCATTAATTGAGTCTAGGCTTCGTGCAGTACTTGCCCGTGGTATATATGAACTTAATGTATTACTTGATATACTTAAGGAAGAACCTGAAAAAGCACTAGCCCATGTTGAATCCTTAGTCAAAAAATATCATGGATATGAGAATAGACTATGGATAGCTATAGCTCCAATGCATCCTTATAACGCTAGTAAGGAGTTATTGTTAAAGGCTAAGGAGCTTAGTGACAAGTATGAGCTTATTTATCATACTCATACTGCTGAATCAGTTAAGGATCAGGAGCTTGTCGTAGAGCTCCATGGTAAAACAGATGTCGAATTACTATATGATCTCAGTATTCTAGGGCCAAGATTCCATGCGGTCCACGGCGTACAGGTTTCTCCAAGAGAAGTAAAATTATTAGCTGAAGCAGGTGCCCATGTTATCCATAATCCGGAAAGCAATATGTATTTAGGATCAGGAGTAGCACCTATACCGGATTATATGGAGTCTGGAGTCAATGTTGCCCTCGGGACTGATGGTGCTGGTAGCAATAATAATAATGATATGATTGAAGCAATGAGATTTGCAGTACTTTTACATCGAGCTGCAAGAAAGCATCCAAGCATAGTTACTGCATGGGATGCCTTGGAAATGGCTACAATTAATGGCGCTAAAGCTATTGGTTTAGAGAATGAGATCGGTAGTCTCGAAATAGGTAAAAAAGCAGATATAACGATCATAAGGCTTGATAAGCCACATACAGCTCCGGTAACAGATCCCTTAGGCGCTATTGTCTATTGTGCTAATGCTGGTGATGTAGATACAGTAATTGTTAATGGAGAGATTGTCTTGGAGAGTGGTAGAATACTTTTATTTGAAGAGGAGAAGGTTAGAGAAGAAGCTGAGAAGACGCAGTTAAGGATACTAGATAGGGCAAGAGAGAAGTTTGGCACTAAATTCCCATTTGAGAAATTCATAATTTAATAACATAGTATATTATTTTATACTTAAGCTATTACCGCATGGACCGTAGGCGGTTCCGATGCCAGTGGAGATACGCTTAGCTTCTTTAGATGATGTTAAGGGTATCGTTGAAGTTTATTGTAGTGATGTTGATAAATGGTATAAATTTATTAATGGTAGGAAAATTGAGGCAAGGTATGAGGATCTCAGCATTATAGATAAGTCCAGCCATGGAGGTCCATGGATGTCTATAGAAACATGTAGTATACATCTAAACTATGTCCTCATTAGTAACCAATATCCGTTAGTAGCTTTATTAAATGATCGTGTTGTTGGTGAGCTTGAACTATATATTGGTTATGAACAGGGCTTATTAGGCAAGACTGGTTTTATTGATGTACTTCAAGTTCATAAAGATTATAGAGGGCAAGGCATAGGCAGATCACTAATTATGAAAGCGAGAGATATATGCATTAAACACGACTGTGATACATTGAGTGTTTGGCCTGAGAAAAATGTAATTGATTTTTATAAGAAGTGTGGCTTAAATGATGTAGCGTATAATATTTACCACATAGAAATAGATCTTGGTAGGGTAGGAGAGGCTAAGAACAATTATACTATTGATGAATTTCCTGAAAAATATGACGTACTAAGTTATATGGTTTTTATATCACCACGTATTTTTTCCTCATTTACTGCCTGGATTAAAAGTAGGTGGGATTTTGCATTTGAAAAAGACAGGATAGTTAGTATCGAAGGATATATCAGAGAAGTAAATACTGCTTTCATTATAGAGAGTCTATGGAATAGTAAAGACGTAGGTAGGTTAATGTTCTGGATAGAAGATATAAATAACATTAATGAGGCTATGGATTATTTATTCCATATAGCTATTAATAATGGATTTAAACGACTCGCTTTACTAGTTAGTTACGACGTATATGAAGAATTCCTTAAGAATTATCCCCACGAGATCATTGATAAGGAATTGCTTCTTATGGAAAAATTGAAGTAATACTTGATATGAATTAGTTAACCCTGTCGAGAATAATTAGGCTAATTCTATTTATGGTGTTTATTGTCTGTTAAGTGAAAAAGGATTGCTAGCGTATGTAATAAATAAAAAGAATGTGTTCATCCATTTATGATTAGATTGAAGAAGGTAATTATTTCCAGAAAACAGTGTTTATATCATGTATATTTGCTACATTCCAGAGCTTAATCCGGATATTATAATATTTACAGATAATGTTTTAGCAGAGCTCAGTAATTTATTTATAGATCAGTTGAATAATAAAGTTGTATTCCATTAGTCCTATGATAGGTTGTTAAATAATACATAAATATTAATGGATGATCCGTATGGAAAGAATAATTCAAATAAGTATTACGGGGGGTAAAGGCGGTACTGGTAAAAGTTTTGTTGCAACTAACTTAACAATACTATTAGCTGAAAAACATGACCTATTATTAGCCGATCTGGACCTAGAAGCTCCAAATGATCATGTTTTACTTGGAATTAATAAACTCCATAATAAAGAGGATATCAAAATATTTTTACCATTCATAGATTATAAGAAATGTACTCTTTGCGGAATATGCGCTAAAATATGTGATACTGGAGCTATATTCATGCCTCCGAAAAGTCCTCCAATAGTATTTCCAAGGCTTTGCAGTGGATGTAAAGCTTGTTATTATGCTTGTCCATACGATGCCATTATTGAAGGAGGCCATGTAATAGCGCATAGTTATTTAACAAATGTTACTAAATTCAACGTATCATTTAGATTATTAACGGGTATTTTAGAGCCCGGCGAAGAACATATACCTCCTGGTCTAGCAATTATTAAAAGGAAAGCAAGAGAATTAGCAAAAGAGATCTTATTAATTGACACAGGTGCTGGTGCAGGTAGCTCCATACCTATAGCACTACAATATTCTGATCTAGTAATAGCAGTTACTGAACCAACGCCTCTTGGACTACATGATCTTGAAAGTATCTTAAAGATTGCAAATGGTCTAGGTTATCGTACATGGGTTATCATTAACCGATATGGTCTAGGCCCTATTGATGATCATTTGAAGATAATGAAGATATATGGTGTTGAAAAGTATTTTAAGATACCATATAGCATTGATGCTGTTAAATCTTATATCCAAGGTATACCTATTGTTGTCTATAATCCTGATTCTATTGTTTCTAAGAGTTTCTATGATATTTACCAAGTTTTAGAGGATGAAATATTATGAGTTCCTTTGATTTGATCGAAATAGTTATAGCTAGTGGTAAAGGAGGAGTAGGTAAATCAACAATAGCAGCTTCACTTGCAATACTATTAGGAAATTCCGGCTATAGAGTTATAGCAGTTGATGCTGATGCTGAGGCGCCTAATCTCCATCTGGTCCTTGGAATAAATAAGTGGGATCGTATCATAGAATTTCGTGAAGGAAGAATAGGCTTTATACGAGATGATAAATGTATTTATTGCGGATATTGTTATGACTCATGTGTATTTAGTGCTATTGAAGAAAGAAATGGAAAATACGTTATAAATCCATGGATTTGTGAAGGGTGTTTTACATGTAGCTTCGTATGCCCTGTTAAAGCCATAAGCTTTAAATATAATGTCTTAGCTGGATACATTAGGATCGCTTATAATACTCCATATAGGTTTCCATTAGTATCTAGTGAAATTAAACCTGGCAGGCCAAATTCGGGTAAATTAGTTACAGAAGCAAAAAACCTAGGTAGAACTATTTCAGGTGGGAAAGGAATCATAATTATTGATGCAGCCGCTGGTATTGGCTGCCAAGTGATTGCTTCATTAGCTGGCACACAATTAGCTATATTAGTTGCAGAACCTACTCCTGCTAGTTTCAGTGATCTTAAACGTATCCATAAACTTACAAAGCACTTTGGAATACCGTCAACACTTATCATAAATAAGTATGATTTAAACGAAGAATATGTATCAAAGATTATAGAGTATGCTGAGAAAGAGAATATTGAGCTATTAGGATTAATACCTTATGACGATTCTGTACCTAAATCAATGGCTATAGGTAAACCAGTCATTCATGCCTATCCAAATAGCGATATAGCCAAGGAGATTATAAAGATCGCCAATAAATTATTAACTATACTGAGAAACTGGAATAATTGGAAACTAGAACATATTCCTGAAAAAATAGAACCGTTTATACCAATCATTATAAAACCAGAGAAGTAGGTTAGGTAGACCTATATTCTCTAATTATAATATAATCCATAGGTGAAACACATGTCTATAAAAATAGCCTTTACAACTAACAAGGGAGGCTTAGACGATAAAGTAGCAGAAAGATTTGGTAGGGCTAAGACATTTACAATAGTTGAGATTGATAATGAGGGCAATATACTATCTATAGACGTCATTGAAAATCCTGGAGCAGAAGCTGCTAGTGGAGCAGGTATTAAAGCTGTGCAAAAACTCGTTGATATGGGAATAAATATTGTTGTCGGTCCTAGTCCTGGGCCTAATGCCTATATGGCACTACAACAGGCTGGTATAAAACTATATATCCTACCAGGATTAGAAGTTAGGAAAGCATTAAGTAAGATTATAGGAGAACTTTCTAAATAAAAGATACAATTTTTATATGTTATATTGAAATTCTTTTTATATATTACTTTATTACAACATCTAACACGATTTGATATTTTCTGGGCCCAATCATTCTTACTTTTCTCTTGAAAACAACTTCACCATCTACACCGAGCTCATCAAGCTTATTATATAGCTTATTTTCTGCCTTTTCATATGGATTCTCATTCTTTGCAGCATCAACGTGCAAATATACATGGATTATTCCCCTACCGTTCTTAAGGGCCATAATAGCATACCTTAAGTATTCAAGTGCTAGCTCTGGCAATGGCATGAGTACTCGATCGCTTGTATTAACAAGTTTTTCCTCAATAACTTTTGCAGCATCACCCAGCAGTGGAACTACAATATTATCTACATTGTTTAGGTAAATGTTTTCAACCATGTATTTGTATGCCCATGGATTGATATCAATACTATATACTCTACTTGGAGAAGCCTTCTTAGCAATAATTATTGAAAAAAGACCTACTCCAGCAAACATGTTTGTAACAACTTCTCCTTTACGGACAAGCCTTGCTATTCTACCATGCTCGTAATTGAGTCTTGGCGAAACATATGTTTTCGTAATGTCTAGCTTAAATGAACAGCCATGCTCTCTATAAATAGTCTCGCTCCTAGGTTCACCAGCTAAATGTACGTATTTCCTAAGCCTATATTCACCAGCAACCCCTGGCAAGCCTGCCCATACACTCTTTACATAAGGTATTCTTTCGAGTATTGCCTCGGCTAAAGGCTTTAAATCGTCTGGCTTAAGCCAAAAAGGTACTCTAATTACTGCTATATCGCCAATAATCTCTATTCTTTTCCAAATCTTATTTGAAAGATCCTCGCCAAATAATTCTCTTGCTATCTTTCTCAATAAAGGCTCTCGAACTCTAGGCATGTTTCTGTCCTCAATATAAACTATTATGCATTTATTTCCATAATATATTAGGGTATATAAGACTATTATAGTCAACATTTGTCTAAAAATCTAAAAGCATTGAATAATTAATTTAAAAATAAAAATAATTACTGTTATTATGATTTAAGATTTATTTCGGCATGTCCCTTATATGTACATCTAGCTGTGGGAATGGTATTTCTATTCCTGCTTTTCCGAATTCTTTATAAATAGTCATTATCAATTCTGCTTTAGTAGAGCCGAAATCTTCCTTTTTAACCCAAGCACGTAATTGTAGATTTATAGATGAGTCTCCTAATTCAGTAACAACAACTGCCGGTTGTGGTTCAGACAGGACTTTGGGATTATTCTTAATAACTTCCATCGCAACATTTATTGCCTTATCAAGATCAGTTCCATAGGCAACTCCTATGTCCAGTGTTATTCTTCGTATGGGTTCACGTGAGTAATTAACTATTGGTGCCCCCCATATATTCTTATTAGGTATAGTTATAACTACATTATCCCAAGTCTTCAAGGTTGTAGACATAACACCTATGCCATCTACAACGCCGGAGTGGCCAGCTACTTCAACATAATCTCCCTTATCAAATGGCCTTATAACAGCAAGCCATACACCAGCAGCCATATTAGCCCATGTATCCTGCAATCCAAAGCCTAGAATTAAACCAATTATAGCGGATAAGCCTAAGCCAACTGTACTTGTATCTATACCTATAATTGGTAAGACAGATAGGACGACCACTATGTAGCCAATAGTCTTTATTATGCTCACTAATAGTCCTGCTACCAATGGTGGTGTCTTAGCCTTCTCAAGCGCTCTCCTCACTATATTTACAATCACTCTAACTATGATAATGCCTATTATCAGCCATACAATGAAGAGCATTAATTGATAAATGCTAAATCCAACAAATGGTAGTGGAGATGTAAAAGCAGATGCTATATCCATGTCCTAGCCACCCAATTAGTAATGTGATAATGCTCCTCCATTATGTTAAGTTCTGTTAGTTTTATATAAAACTTTTGTTTATATCCTAACATTTATATATTATATTTGATAATTAGATAATTCAAAAATTATTTGTTTAGAAATTGATTAATTTATTTTACAAGATATTCTTGCTTAAATTAAATTTGCACAGTCCAGATAATAAGCACTTATTACATAATGGATTTCTAGGCTTACATATTCTCCTACCATGAGTTACGAGGAGAAGATGTATTTCAAGATAATCTCTTGGATCTATTATATCCATCCAAAATCTACGTATATTTTCATAATCATACTTACCTATATAACCAAGTCTTTTAGTAATACGCATTATATGTGTATCAACGGGAAATGTTGGTTTACCAAAGTACATAAGTAATATTACATCTGCTGACTTGGAACCTATGCCTGGAAGACTAGTTAGGAGTTTTCTAGCTTCTTCAACATCCATATTTGTAATATCATTAATTATTTTGTTAACAAAATCATTATTCATAAATAGTTTTGCTAATTCGATAATTCTTCTCGCTCTTTGATAATGCATGCCTGCTGGTCTTATGGCATTAACTATATCATCGAATCTCGTCTGTAATATTTTTTCAGGAACTATTGAACCATTCAATAGATCTCTAAGGCGTTCATATGCTTTAATAGCATTTCTATCACTGGTATTTTGGCTAAGCATAACAGCAATTATATATTCAAATAATTCCTTACTTCTTATTCTACGTGCTATAAACTCATTAAGATCTATTTTTCCATGCATTTGCCTTAAAGCGTAAGTAATTCTTTTACCTAACTCCTTATCCAATAATTCATAGCCCCCACATAAATGAGTTAAAATATGTAATCACGGGTATATTCTTCCACGGAATCTTGGGAAAGGTATAGCGTCACGAATATGATCAAGACCAGCTATCCACATAACCATCCTCTCAATGCCTAAGCCGAAACCACTATGCGGCACGCTACCATATTTCCTTAGATCAAGATACCACTTATAGTCCTTAGGATCATAGCCTTCCTCAATTATTCTCTGATAAAGCTTATCATAATCATCTTCCCTCTCACTCCCACCAATGATCTCGCCATAACCCTCTGGAGCCAATAGATCGAATCCTCTAACTACGTCGGGCCGATCCCTTTCAAGTTTCATATAGAAACTCTTAATCTGCTTAGGAAAGTGCGTTATAAAGAATGGCTTATCAAATTCCATTGTAAGTATACGTTCTTCGTCAGCCCCAAGATCCTCTCCCCATTCTATAGATATGCCCCTTTTCTGAAGAATATCTATAGCCTCATCGTACTTTATTCTAGGATAGGGGGTCTCTATAGAGTTCTTAAGTATTGTTGTATCCCTCTTTAGAAACTCTAGGTCAGCTTTATTCTCCTCAAGAACTCGGGATACAATATATGATACTAATTCTTCAGATACCTTCATCATATCTTCCATAGTATACCATGCAGCCTCGAGTTCTAGATGCCAGTATTCTGCTAAATGTCTTCGAGTCCGGCTCTTCTCAGCTCGAAAACTTGGTGTCAAACTCCATACTTTCTCAAGACTATAGATCAATACTTCTAAATAAAGTTGGGCGCTTTGGCTTAAATACGCGTCTTGATCAAAGTATTTTACCTTAAAGAGCGTAGCTCCACCTTCACAGGCCGATGCTGTAAGTATTGGTGGTGTAACTTCCCACCATCCATCGTTTAGTAACCATTCTCTAGCTGCTTTTAACACTGTATGTTTAATCTTCATAATAGTTGTTAATCTACGGCTACGAATCCATAAGTGGCGATTATCTAAGAGATAATCTATGCCTTCACCACCCTTGATCGGGAAGTCCCTTGAATAACCATAAACTTTAAGATCGGATACATGTAGTTCATAACCAGTTGGTGCACGCGGCTCCCTCTTAACAACCCCAAATACTTCAATACTACTTTCAATATCTAATTGCTCAGCTAATGCATAAGCTTGTGGAGCTTTTTTCGAATCAACAACGCATTGTATGATCCCAGTACTATCTCTCAATACTATAAATGCTTTTTTACCTACAATACGGTGCCTATATACCCATCCTCGGAGTCTAGCTTCTTTACCAATCATCTCATCCTTTAATACGTCAACAACATGCATATACATTACTTCTTATCCCCTTAGAATAGTAGATTATGTTTTAGAGATATTAATATATAGTGTAGTATATAATTATGAAAAATATATGAGTATGTTATGTTTTACAAATAAATTTCTTTTACTGTTTTACATAACCGATTAGAGTAACAGTTCTTAAAACACTAGGTATTTTTCTAATATTTGTAACAACATTATCAATAACCTTCATGTTATCAGCTTCAATCCGGACAACAAGGTCATATTCTCCATAAACAACAACCGCTTCAGTAACTCCAGACAGATCTTTAACTTTATTCAAAACATCAAATTCCTTACCAATACTTACAACGATCAGCACGTAGGACACGATCTTTTCAGGCATATTCATCGCCACTTATTAGCTTTTTATAATCTAAACTGCAAGTCTGAATTTAATTGTTTCTATTTAAATAAATATTCATACATAAACTGCCGGATGACAATAATCATGGTATTAGATAGTCAGTAGGGATCACAAATAAATAGGCCAAGTAACCACACCGTTTTAACTTTTAGATTCAAGTTATAATTTGATAAGAAGGGAGTGGATAGGATAATGACGAGTCTATTAGGCAAAGGCTTTGGACTAGGCTTGCATAAATACAATCCGTCTAAGTACCCAAATGCTGTTTTTCTAGATGTTTCAGATGCCCAATACAATCCCATAGATCCCGAGGAAATAATTGCAGGAATACATAGTGCTAGAAAACCTGGATTCTATGGTATAGCTAAATTTAGAAACGGATCCTTAGTCGCCGAAGCAATAACATCGTATAAATGGGGCGGCTATGAACTATATATTGATGCAGAGAATGAACACCTTTATGTCACGACTGGTGAAAACATTATAGAAGTAAGGGATCTAAATAACCTAAGGCTTCTAAAGAGATTGGAATTACCTGTTAAAGGAATAATAGGAGTTGCATTGGATTCGGAGGACAGGCTTTGGTTTATTACAAATAGCTTGTATGGAGGAGATAACGGTCTATACATGATTAATGATATAAATGATCCCGGCAGTCTGAGAAAGATTAAACAATATTCCATGCCAGCGAGCATAGATTCTTTAAGAGTATCTCCTTGGGGCCAGAAAATCTTAATTGCTGATTACGGTAGACATGTAATTGAATGTATTAATGAAGATGGCGAGCTTCTAGGCATATTATATTTTCCCTATGTCTCAGGTATTAAATGGACCGTTGATGAAAGAGTAGTTATTTCAAGCGGTAAGTTCCCTAAACATGTATTCCTAATCCTAATAACTGGAGCCCTGCATAATACTATGAGATCTGGTTGGTTTGGATACATAATGGATTATGGAGTACAAGCATCTAATCGAGCAGATGCCTTTTATATAGATAAAGTTCTTATCCAATGGTATTTGGGCTTCTTTGAATTACAATTACCTCTACCAAAACATGCTCCATATCTAATTAGAATCGGAAATGGAAAATATAGAGAAATGGAACTTATTAAAGAACCTGGATTTACGACATTTACACCTATACTAGTACTTAATGAATGTATTATAATTTCTAAACCAGTAAATGTTGAATTAATACTAGAGATGATGACGCCATACTACAGCATTATAGCACCAGAACCTAATCTGAGTTGGGAAAAAGTATGTACATTTAATGGAAAATATAGAATAGATGTTCCGGGCATTTATAGAATTAGGGCAAGAACAGATACTCCCATAGATGTATATGCTGTTTGTAAACCATAGAGTCCTAATCAATACATATTGATTTTTACATAACTATTAAATTCATGATAAGCTATCAAAAACATAATTGTATAGATAACCTTGGCTCCAATAGTGAAAGAATAAATTATTTTATAATCCATAACAGTTCTTTTTTAACCAGATCCTCTAAAATATAATTATCAAGTTTATTAGGTCTGTTCATTTTAAGTATTTGATAAAGTTGGTTAAACATTTTCTTTCCATCCAATAGTATTTCATTAGCTACTTTAATTAATAATGGAATATTATTAGCATTAACTTCATATCCATTTGGATCTTTCAATAAGTGACTCATTTTAACACCAGTTAATAATTCTAGAATTATTCCTTTGACTTTATTAATTGACAAAATACCACTATGTTTAAATCCAGCTTCACGTGCAAGTCTTAACGTGTTTATCGCCGATTTAAGACTATTTACTGATACATGTATTATTGGTCCGGAAACAATAAGCCAAAGTCTGTGCACAAAAGGCTTTTTAATTATATCCATTAATTCGTCGATCTTTATTGGTTGGTGTTTCTTGAATATGACATTGGTTTTTTCTCTTGCCCAAGGCTTTATGGAATCAACGATTACTATTCTTCCACTACAACTACTTAATGTATAAGTATCAGGCCTAAGATTGAACTCTACTAATAAAGGCAAAAGATCCTCATCTAAATAACCTATTTCGAGATCTTCCCATAGCCTTTTCCAGAATTCATACTTTCTCTCCTTCCATTTATCTATGTCAATAATCAATATTGGCCCCTGTTCATAGTTTTCATCATCGTATAAATAGATACGTCTACTAGTATATTGGAATTTCTAAGGATCAATTTAGTAGTTATGATATTTGACTAACGTAGTATTAATTTAAGAGTATTTATAAACAATATCCATAAATATAAATTGGATGGTGATTGAAAAATGCCGGAAGAGTACATAAGTATTGATGAGTTTATGAAGGTAGATCTAAGAATAGGTTATGTAAAAGAGGCAGAAAGAATACCTGGTTCTAATAAGTTGATAAAACTTATCGTAGATCTTGGAGAACTGGGAGAAAGACAATTAGTTGCCGGACTTGGTTTATGGTATAGTCCGGAGGATCTTAAGAATAAATATATTGTCGTAGTAGCTAATTTGAAGCCAAAGAAGTTCCGTGGGTATATTAGTCAAGGCATGCTTTTAGCAGCTGATAATGAAGACGGTGTACCAGTTTTATTAACTGTTGAAAAGCCGGTTAAACCGGGTTCTAAGGTTAGATAAAACGTATTTTACATTAATTATCCTACAATAAATACTTCATCTTTAAATAATGCTAGAAACGGGTCCAAATAAAATATCCTAATCTGTCCTTCGGCAATGAACTCTATATGAACATTTTTAGACGGACAGTAAAGCTTAACGCAATATTCATTACCAAATCTATTTGCATTAATAATTACTGGATCCTCACAGTACTCTTCAATAATATTCCATGCAGTATATGGATCACTAGCCTTAATCCTTATAACATTCTTTTTAATAGATACGTTTGCAACATTGTTCATTTTCTCAAGGATTTCCCAATAGATAATGCCAAGTCTCTCCCTTAAGTGATCTCGCTTCTTTCTTGCCAAACTGTCATCACTCTCATCAGAACTCCTATATTAATAATTACCATGAGATCTATTTTTAATTAGTTAGACATTTAAATAATAAATTCTTAACTTAGAGAATGCACTAAGTATATATTGGATGAAGAGCCTCCTCGCTCCGACAGACTATGATGGGATGAAGATACGGGTGAGCTTACTGACGCCTCTATTACCCGGTGATACTGCTTGACGATTCCATTATGGGATGTTAAAAATAACTGTATAAGAAAGCCTAATATAGATGAACTTTCCGAAGCTACTTATACTCTTATACAATTACTTGGTATAGGCGAGGTTACTACATATGGTGATCTAGCTAAACTATTGGATGTATCTCCAAGACTTATTGGAAGAATATTGGGTAAGAACAAGGATCTAGTGATTATACCTTGCCATAGAGTTATTATGAAAAATTTTAAGACAGGCGGCTATAGTATTGGTATAGAATTTAAAAGGAAATTATTAGAGCTTGAAGGTTCATTAGATAGTGATGGTTTTGTTAAGAGAGAAAATTATAGAAGCCTATATGATTTCTTAACTGATCCCTGAAACTCATTGTATTTGGGGCTATACTTTATTAAATGGGAGCCATCGCAACTGGGAGAATTAAAGTATTCCTTGTCTAGAAAGCCTTCTCTACATGTTGCATATGTTATACCCTGTTCTCTAGCTTCCGTAACAACTGGCTTTAATAATTCCTTCCTAATATTCTGTCTTAAATAACGATAGCCATGTATCTTAACACCTTCCTCATAATATATTTTTCTCCAATAACTACTTAGATCGGGGAATGCCTCTATCAATCTCTTAAAATTATCTGGCCTAGCCTTATACGTTGAAGTAACAATATGCATCGCACCAGCATCTACAACCTTATGAACCAATTCCCTAAGCATATATGGATCATTGTTAAGCCCTGGAATAATAGGATCTATCCTAACTCCAACAGGAACTTTATTGTTACTGAGAATTCTTATCGCATGTATTCTCCGAGCAGGAGAAGGAGCTCCTGGCTCCAATCTTTTAATGAGATCTTTATCAAGAGAAGTAATAGTTATCATAACAGCAGAAGGAGTACTCAACAATACATCAATATCCCTAATCACAAGATCAGACTTTGTAGTTATTAGTATCTTCATATTATTTGAAGCAAGTATTTCTAAAGCAACACGAGTTAAATAGAGCCATTCCTCTAAAGGAGGATAGGGATCAGAACTAGTACTTAATTCTATAATTAATTCTCTATTAACAAATCTAAGATCATGTCTTAGCCTCTTCCAAAAATCTTTCTTAGGAGAACTAGGCTTCCTACCAATATATGCTGTAGCATAACAGTATAGACATCTATGACTACAACCAGTATAGGGATGAAGACTATACTTTAAAGGACAAGTACACAATGGGCTATTCCAAGGATCAAATATCCTCATAACCCTTAGTCTTCTTTGATTACCAATTGTTCTAACCAAAAACCTATCTCCTCATATTATTATATCCATGAACTAGATGAATCTTGAAGACATATATTTGTTTATACTACTCTAAAAATAAACGATCATGACTTGAGTGCTATTGTATTTGATCGATATCGGATAAAATCATCAATTAATGATGTATCCTACTACATAGTCCTATCTAAATAGCTGTTGCAGCGATTATAGCTAGAGCAATAAATAGATACTTTAATGGATAGCGATATGTTCTTAGTGGAGGGATTATTTCAAAGTCGGAGACATAAGCACTTATGTGTAGTGGGTTGTAATTACCAATAGCTTTTCTCAGACCCCTTATTGCATCCTTTATGTCTAGACCTTGTTCCTGTAACTTATTAACCGCTATATCAACCATTACAGCTCCAAGTATTGACTCATCACCTCCGGTAAACACGCAACAAGATGCAGTTCCGTTTCCAAGTAACTTATACAGTTTATTAACTGTCTCATTATAATAATTAATTTATTCTTCTCCAGATACAACCATTCTAATAACTATTATCCTAAAGAATTTCCTTATTGTATCCCTATCCATATTAGCAATTTCATCCTTATAAGGACCTTGTTCTGGTTCGTAACCTGGTCAATGAGTTGCTAATAACTCATTCCTTAGATTATACTTCATATAAAGATCAAATATCTTATTAACAATATTATCGTCTAATCTATTAATCATAGAACCATTAAAGGCATAAATAACAACTAAGTCTAAGCCTACATGAATATCGTATACATCTATATCTATATTACTTAGTAAATTCCTAGTATCATTAGCAAAAGCCTTATAGGAATAATTATCAGTTAATGCTGAAATGCTATTGTTCATCTTCTTCAATAAGTTAATATATACATAGTCAGGTATATTGCCAAATCCTTTGAAGTACTTAAATGGTAGATATAACTATTCACATAAACATAGTCATATGAGCTATTATGAATTGAAAAACAATTATTTTCTCTTCAACATCATTATATGGAGAAGCCTGGGCATTAATACTCGTGAAAGAGATAATTACTAATACTAATATAATGGCTATAATATTATGTATAATTTTCAATTCAGTCCCTCAATATATAATACTGAAAAACAATAATATATGAATAATTATTAGAGCTGGTTTTACTTTCTTAAATATATTATTAGTTTTAAATGAGTAGAATACACAAAAAGATCTGTCTAAGCTTTAGAAAATCTGTAGAAACCATATATACGTGTCAATATATAAATCTTTTAATCTAGATGTCAATAGTGGTTATAATATATGAAGAGACGTTATTCGTTTTAATGGATAGTTTATAGATGATGGATAATGAAAAGACTTGAAATAAAATTATCCAAGCATGCATTACGGAGAATTAAGGAGCGAGCTATTGATTTAAAATTTGTCTATGACATTATCAGCAATCCGGAACAAATAGTTTATGACAAACAGAAGGATCTATATATCTATGTTTCAGATAAATGTGCTGTTGTATCTGCTTTTCATGGATCATATATTGAAGTTGTAACCGTTTTGGGGAAGAGAGAGTTTAATGCTCTCATGTCTAAATACGGTTATAGCAGGTATAAGGTTATAGTTTAGACATAGGTGTATGAAGTCCTTGTCTAGTAGTATTAGAATTAGAGTTAAAGGGGTTTTTGAATCCATAAAAACTAGTGATGTTGTTAGATTTTATCCATGGATGAAGACTATACATAAATATGTAATGGATAAAAGTGGTTGGAGAATAAGATATTTTGAATGTACTGGTGAAGCTTATATAGAGATAAACCTTGAAAAAGCTATATTTGATCTTGAGCATAGATTCGAGCTTGAAGCTGGCGAACATAGGTATGTACTTAGGATATCTTTTCATGAAAAGGATGTAGGTAATATTGATATAATTGATCTTGTTGAATGTAAAGTTTCATTCGATTACCATGATCTTGAATCTATAATTATTGCTGAAATACCTAGTAAGACTATTACTAGAATACTTGATCCCATATGGTATACTCCTAAAGGTGAAAAACTTAGTTTTATAGTCCTATATGATATCATAGATATAATTAAGTACTTAATAGATAAAGGCTTTAAATTAACTGAAAATGCATCTACTTCATTAACCCATATCATGGAGCTAACTAGATCGCCTAAGCTTAAACTAGTGATCAATGGATACGTTATTGAGCCGGATAAAGTACCATCCTTTGAAAAACTCTTAGATGAACTAATGGTGTTCTTTAAAGAACGAGGCATAATCGTAAAAATTGAACGAAAAAGGACTAGATCATTATCTTGACTTAGATTCTATAGTAAATACTACAATTAAGAAATGCTTGATCAAGTTAATAGTTAAAACTACTCTTGATCTTCTTCACTAAGTTCCTTTCTCACGGCATGGGGTTCATGAATTTCCTCTGATATATCGATTCTCTCCTGAACTAATGGCTTTACTTCACGTTTTTTACTATACATTATTATTAATGGTATTAAGGCTATACACAATCCTATTACTATACCGATTAATAGCCATTGTAGATTATTAGGTGTTAATACATTAACCTTATTGGTCTGTGGAATCTTTATTGGAGTATATGGATTACTCTGTACTAATACCATGTTCAGTGTTGTATTCTGCCTAATTAGCCATGAGAGCCTTGAATATAGTATTGACATTGTGTATGAAATATATGCATCAGTATACTCATTATTATCTAAGGCTTCATCTCCATAGTTGATATAGTATATTGGTATAAATGATGAGATCTGTAGACAACACATTATGTAACTTGATTCATTAGCTAAGTAATGTGCTAATTCTCTATCGATATTCGAGCCCAGAGAGAACATTCTATATATGGCTAGTGTTGAATACGATGTTGCATACAGTAACTCGCCTATAAATGCAAGTGTGTCATTTTCTTGGTATGCCGAATTAGCTTTTTCCATATATTCCATGGCTCTATCTAGTAAATCAGGTCTTGTACCAAGGTCTTGCGCTAATGTTAAGGCATAGGATAATACATTATCAGCTATACTATACAGCATTATTGATGCTGGGTAAATATTTGTCTTATTAATTAAAATACTGCTCTCTACAATATTGCATAATTCACTCCATAAAGCAGCTGATTTAGCTCTCATATAACTATATGAAAGTTCAGATAATGCATCTGCAACATCGCTGTTGATCTTATTTAATGCATTAGAGAAACTATATTGTGCATCTAGAAGCCTAATATCTATGGATATTAAGAGTTCTAGTTTAGATAAGTCAATTTCATTTGAATTATAGTACCTATTTAATAAATTATCTATTTGCTTCGATACATTAATCAATGTATTATTTACAGTATCAACATAGTCATTAATAGCATTTCGATCTATTAGTACATTGGCTAGCCATTTAGTATATAAAGACATGTAGTCGGCTCTAAAAGCATTATTTGCTGCAAGTAAAACAAATCCGTCATTGAGATTTGATTCAACGACGCTTATCATATCTTCAACATTATTAATTAGGTCGGACACATACGATCTATAGTAGGGCAGTAAATTATCTAGAAGAGCACGTGTAGATTCAATATTACTCCTAGCATCATTCAATAATACATTTGTATGTTTAAAAAATTGATCTTTCAATTCCACGTTCAAACTAGTTGATAAATTACTGTACTTACATCTAAGTTCGTATCCTGTAAAGTATTTAAATGCTTCACGTATGGACGCTACTTCAATTACTTCTACGCCAAGGCTCTTACCATATTCTACAAGGTCTAATTGATAGTATGTTACACTTCTATAGATACCCCATGGATATCTTCTTATTGTAACATTAGGTACTGTAACAATTCTCTCGCCCAGAGGTATGAGAAATACTTTAAATCCCGCACTAGCGACAGCTTCCAGTTTTCCTTTAAGACCTCCAACAGGACCTATCATTCCATCAGGATATATCATTCCAGTCATTGTTACATTTGGATATATTGTCTTATTCAGTAGTAAAGATAGAAATCCTATAGTCATTAAAGCACCTGCACTTGGACCTCCAATAATCATTGTATTGCTTTCCATAATAACGTAGTAGTCATAGTCATAGTAATTTACTCCGGCAAGACTTGTAGCTACAAAGGCAGCTATTCTAGCAGTAGCCTGAGTATCAAGTTCAGTTAATGGATTAGCTGTAAAGAATACTCTTCCACTACCTGGAAAAGCTATATATAATGTAACATTCGATAATACACCGATTCCGCTTTCTTCACTTGTTACAGCTGGAGCATAGACCGTTGTTGAATAAATTTTCTCATAATATATACCATTCATTGAATAAACTATAGGCGCTAAAATAGACAAGATTAAAACCATGAATATAAACATAAATCCAGCTTTCAACTTTGTAAGCCCCCTGTTAACCTTTAATAAATTATACTACAGGTGTAGTTTATTCTTTTTTATTCAAGGATAGGTAAATCTTTTAGTTCAATTTTCATAGATTTTAACATTATTTAAAGAGTATTTCTATAACGAACTTACTTAAAAAATTTAGTAAATTTTTAATATGATTATACAATAATTAATCTAAAGAGTGATTTCTCGACATAAATAACACCATACTTCAACAAAATTATAGTTTAGGCTAAACATTTATAGCTAAAATTTATCATTTCCATTTAATCAGTATCTGACTTACTAGAACTAAGTATATATTTATACTATCGATTCTTTAATCCTATTATTTCCACTACATCCAGGTGCGAAAAGGTATTATAGAGAGGTAGGCGCTTTAACCGGGTAAAAAAATACTATTATTTTTCCCTCATTAGAGATGATAGTTAAACATGAGGAAATTAAGCGGCAAGCTCAAAATAATTGTTTTACTATATTGTATTATATCTTCATTGTTCCACTTATATGCTGTTCTTTCAAGAACGCATTTCTTATTACTTAGAAGTACGCATTTAATGTTTCTATTACCACTTGCCTTTATTTTCTATCCAGCCTATAAGAATGCACCGAAGGATAAAGTACTATGGTATGATTGGATACTGGCTATAATAGCAGTATTACCTGGCCGTATGTCCTTATAGATTTTGATTGGGTAATAAGTAGAGTCTGGAGTGTTACGCCTCTTAAACCTATTGAGAGAATACTAGGTATATTACTGATAATTTTGATTATCGAAGCTACACGGAGGACTGTAGGTAATGCATTAGCATGCCTTGCACTATTCTTTACAGTATATCCATTATTCGCATCTCATTTTCCAGGTTTATTAAGAGGTGGATCAGCATCTTTGGAGGAACTAATAGAAACAAACTATTTAACAACAGAGGGAATTTTAAGTATTCCTATAGGTGTATCGGCAACTATTGTAATATTATTCCTGATATTCGCAGCTTTTCTAGAAAAAGCTGGAATTGGAGAGTATTTTATGAAAGCAGTTATTTCATTAGTTGGAAGGAGAAAAGGAGGCCCTGCCAAAGTATCCGTGATCTCAAGTGGATTCTTTGGAATGCTTTCAGGAAGTGCAGTAGCAAATGTCTACGGCACTGGTAGCTTTACAATACCGATGATGATACGAGTAGGTTTCCCAAGGAATCTTGCTGGAGCGATTGAGGCAGTTGCTTCAACTGGCGGACAGATTATGCCACCGATAATGGGTGCAGGAGCATTTATCATGGCTTCCCTACTGGGGATACCTTATCTCTCAGTAGTTATTGCAGCTATAATTCCTGCTATTCTCTACTATTTCGGAGCCTATATGGTAATACATTTTGTTTCTGAAAGAGACAATTTAGGTGTTGTACCAGAAGACTTTATACCTCCTAAGAAAGAAGTATTAAAGAATTCTTATTTATTAATACCGATTATTGTCCTCGTATATGTTTTAGTATCTAGAACGGTGTCTTTTGCCGCGATTACTGGAATAGTTGCAGTAGTAATAATCTTCTTCCTTAGATCAATTTTATCAAAGAACCTTACTCACTTTGCAAAAAACTGTCTCTTAGCATTAGCTGAGGGTACACAAAAAGCTATACCTGTTGCTATGGCATGCGGAGCAGCAGGTTTAGTCATAGGATCTATGAACTTAACTGGATTCGGATTTAAGATTGTTGGTGCAATCCTAAATATTTCATTGGGAATAGGTATTATAGCATTGATTCTTGTAGCTATAATATGTGTAATCATGGGTATGGGTCTACCTCCTACTGCAGCTTATGTAATTGTAGCTGCTATATCTACTCCAGCTCTTATAAAGCTGGGCTATCAGCCCTTATCATCGCATTTCTTTGTTTACTACTATGCTATTCTATCAAATATAACATATCCAGTAGCATTGGCAGTATATGCCGCGGCCTCGCTATCCGGCGGGAATCCTAGAATTATAGGAATGAATGCTGTTAAACTAGGTTTTATGGCATTTATTGTCCCATTTATGTTTATATATAATAATTCACTATTATTCCAAGGCAATATATTAAAGATCAGTTTATCGCTAGTGCTTTCCCTAATAGCTACTGTACTAATATCAGCATCAATAACAGGCTATTTCAGAAAACGACTAAATAAATTTGGAAGAATCATATACTTAACCCTAGGATGTATATTATTATTAACTACAATTTTCATAGGCTTTTTATAGACTTATCAAAATATTTTAAAATCTTCAAGTATTTTACAATAATAGTCCTGACGAAATAGCATTGGAGTCCGTATGACTTAAGATATAAAGTCATATAACGTTTTCTGTTTTTTATTCGCTTTCTCTTCCTTAATATATGATCTGGTTCTATCAGAGATCTCTATCCTAGAAGGTTTTAGTTCCTTATTCATAATAATTTGTTTAAAGAAGATATCCCTAATAGGTTCATAGACTAGTTTATAGAATTTCTGTTGATCCCTTAAAACTTGTTCTGGAAACTGATTAACATATTCAAGGGCTGCTTTCCAAGCCCTTTCATAGTCTATTATCCGCGAAATTTTCTTTACAACATATTCGTCATAGTCTTTAGGAGATTGCTCTTTACCACCTATTACATAGTATCCCCTTGAAGATACTTCAACACATTCCCCAAGTACTTCTTCCATATTTTCAGGGCATTTTTCCCTATGGGGTTTAATCCTGCCCTTTTTAATTATTTCTTCTAATTTCAGTGTTTTCCAACGCATGGTATGGGGGCCATGGTATTTAGCCCATGCATAGAATATTGCACGGTTTAAACCAAAGCTTTTAGCCCTATCTATATCCTTGTAAAAAACATAGTATCTAGCCGCCTGTAGAAGAGCCATAACTTGGAACCTACCTACTCCTGCAACTATAAGTTTCCTCTCAATATCCTTATCCATATACTATACCCATACTATGATATCTATTGATCTTCTATTTCAAATTAGCTATTTAGCCCAGATACTTCACCGGATTCAATCGCTCTAATGACTCAATTAGTTCCAATCTCCTCTTGCCTATATTAATTATCTTTTTCATCTCAAAGTAGATCAATAGATATACTAATAATGGTATAATTAATTGAACCCCTATTCTACCAACAATAAGCAAAATACCATATAGGTTAAGAGCTTCGTTCTTAATATCCTCTCCCAATCTGGATAGTAATAGATATTCTCCAATAACACCTACAATGGATGATATCATTGAAGTAATAATAACTATAATGATTGATATGCTTGATATTAAATCAAGTATTGTAAAGAAACCATGAATCTTGAATAGATTAATCATAAGACTGAAAATTACATATAAGGCTATTGGAGCCAAAATATATCCTAGTATGTATCCTATAGTAGATAATAAGTATGGAGAATAATACCTATCTCTTTTAAATTCCAATAATATAATAAAGGCTCGTCTCAAGTAAAACAGAATTATAAAGATCCCTATAAAGCTAAAAATTACCGATATTGGTATAGATACTAGCATTAAGAATCTAAAGTATTCTTCAAGGTCACGTGGAAGCACGATCACGTTATGATGAATTGGCATAATAAGATGAATTGGCATTAGATGAAGCCTTACATATATTGAAGCATAAAGTATACTAAAGAAAATCATGCTCGCAACTATTAATAAAGCAGTATATAGGCAATATTTTCTATAGTAATCAAAAGCTTGCAAAGGTAATTCTTTGTGTAATTGCATAATTTATCCCATTTAGTAACTTTGTATATGCTAAGATAAATATTTCTTAAAATAATAAGTTATTCTTTTATCAAATAATTTGTTATTTCCATTATTTTCTTAAACAAATTATGGATTTCCTGATGCCTGCTATCAATAAGCATATAACACGGTTTATAATCCTTTAATTCATTGCAATGAAATCTTAACTTTTCCAAAAGAATATTTAGCTCATTAACAGTTGATAACAACGTCCTATGATCAATATTAGTGTTACTCGAGATATAACCAATAATATCGCTTATATATTGATTGATTATATTGATAAATTTAGGATTATGCAAAGTATCTTTGGGAGAATAAGTATCGATAAGTATATTGAGTATTCGAGATTTGAATAGTATACATTCTTTTTCGCAAGAGTATCTTCTTATATTTGAGAGCAATTGAACCAAAGCATTTACTGGAAACATGCTTAAGGGTCCATAAAATAAGGCTTCTATTATATCCTTAATACTTGTATAGTCGTCATTAATATTGCTCCATACTTTATTAATCAATTCTTCGCTATAATCCTCTATAATTCTTCTCTTACCAGCAATAATGAGATATTCCCATAGTGTAAGCAGATCCATTGATAAATACATTTTATCATTATAATACTTTAAAATATTGTCTGGATGAACATCTTTAACTATTTTATTAACTATTTGTTCATCGAAGACAGCACTAGTGAGATCTATTATTCTATCTATTGAAGCATCAGCCTTAAATGAACGTAAAAATTCTATTGCGAACAAGTATTTGTTCGAACCTATTGGTTCTAATAAGAAAGTCTTTATAGTTTCTACAACATTGTCGAGATCGCATTTTCTTCTACTACATTCCCAGGCTAATACCCATGGATTATCGTATTTCAAAGCCTTTGCCTCTTTATATGTTTTTGTTTTAGACATGGTTTTACCCACTAATAAAGACTTTATATAGTAAATCTTAATTTAATACGTAATATTAGTAATTACGTGGATGCCAGAAAAATGCTTACTGAAAGCGATATTATAAAAATTAGAAAGTTATGTAAAGAACTAAATGAGCAAGGTATAAATTGTAATGCTGATCCCAATGAATTCATAACCTATTTAACTGCAGCATCATATGAAGCTGATTCCTTTACAATCAAGGATATCTTAGATAACAAGTATTTACTAATACATGAACTGATAGAGATAACTATACTTAAGAACAAAGGATATAGTATTAATAAAGAAATATTTAAGAAGGCTTTTCCAGACAGTTATGAAGCACATTTAGACGCTATAGACCTAGAACTTCATGTTGCATTTAAGAATGAGGATTTTGATTGGGTTAGAAGAAGAATTAATGATTTAAGAACTTATCTTAATGACCCCTTATTACCAATTCATCTCATTGATAAAGTAAAGAATATTATTAATAGATATAGAGCTCTTATAAGATAATTTATTTATCCCTTGTGTGTAGAGCTTATTATAAAAGCAATTGGCTATAGGTTGAAGATATTTGGCTATATCGCTATACCATCCAAAGTCTTTGTATAGGCGAATACTATTTCTTAAAGCAGCAAGTATTTTGAAAAGGTATAAAGTATATGACGTAAGTATCTCTGATAATATGGTTAGGATACCGTGTTCTCTTAGGAGCATAGGTAATAATATAGAGATAAAGCTCAATGCATATAATGGAGATTATTGTGATAAAGCAATGGGGCTTCTATACATTGATATGAATAGAGATGCCATTGTATATTTAAATGGTAAACCTCACTATGGGTATGATAAGTATCATAAATACATACCAATAGACAATCCCTGTATAGAGAATGTTGTTGAATTAAAAATGTATACTACTTATACTTTTGGCGAGCATAGTGAGATGTTCAAGATTAATCGTATAGACTATATTGTAGTACTGAAAGACTTGTGGTATCTTGCTAATAGACTTAGCTATTTACTTGAAGTAATTGATTTATTTAAAGATCATTGGCTAGCTTATGAGTTATCAAAATTACTTAGGGAATCATTGGATCTGGTTTACGTAGATACGATTACTAGGGAATCTCTAGAAGCGATAATCGATCTCTTCGATCCTTCTCTAGGAGCTTTTTATGAACTAGTTGATGATCTAAAGGCACTACTTAGAGAAAGAAGTGAAGAACTTTGTAAAGCTGGCTTAAGAAAACCTGATTATGATAGGCTATTAAGAAATTCGGCTCTAGCAAGGAAATATCTTGATGATAATCTTTTAAGATTGAATGAGAAGTATTGGAGAGAGGGATCAGTTTATATAGTCTCGCATGCTCATATAGATGCTGCTTGGCTGTGGAGCTGGATCGAGACTATAGGCAAGATTGCTCGAACCGCATTAAATGTGCTATATGCTTTACGAGATGGATATGACCTAGTTTTTGTACAGAGTAGTGCTTTATATTATAAATGGCTAAAGGAATACTATCCGGATATTTATGATAGGGTAATGGATGCTATTGCAAAGGGTATATGGGAGCCCGTCGGAGGTATGTGGATAGAAAGCGATACTATCTTGACACCTTTGGAATCAATTATTAGACAATTCTTTTATGGACAAAGATTTTTCGTAGAGAACTTCGGCATGAAATCAAGAATTGCATGGTTGCCGGATAGCTTTGGATTCAGTCCCATATTGCCACAGATCATGAAGAGTGCTGGTATAGAGTATTTTACAACTCATAAGCTTTGCTGGAATAAATACAATGAATTTCCATATCATATTTTCAAGTGGAAGGGCTTGGATGGTACGGAGATGGTTTCGCAGCTAATGTTATTGGGTTATGGAACTGATGTCAAGCCCTCGTTACTTAAAAAGCTCTGGGATGATTTTAAGGAGAAACACGTCTTTCCTAAACCAATATATGTCTTTGGTTATGGCGACGGGGGAGGAGGTATTATACCAGAGCATGTTGAGAAAATAGATCTTTATCGTATAACTCCTCTACTCCCTAAGATTGAGACAGGAAAACTTAATGAATACATTAATGAAATTATAAAGAGATCAGAAGAACTCCCTGTATGGAAAGGAGAATTGTATCTTGAGTTACATAGAGGAACCTACACTACTAATTTAAGGATTAAAAAACTCGTTTATGAGGCTGATAAACTTTTAAGACATGTAGAGACTCTATCGGCTATAGCATATTCGCTTGGATATAATTATCCCTTAGAAGAAATAGATCGCTTATGGCATATATTACTATTAAATGAATTCCATGATATACTGCTGGGTTCTTCAATTAACAGCGTCTATAGAACATCCTATCGTGAGCTAGGAGAATTAATCGAGCGATCTAAGAAGCTAATTGAAGAAGCTATAGAAAACATTTCTAAACATTATCAAATATCAGGTATATTAGTATTCAATCCTTTACCTTGGAATGTAAAAACATATATTGAATTAAAAATTGATGAAAAACTAGCTCCAATAGATAAGGATGGCGAGCCATTAAATACTCAAGAAAGTAGGGATAAAATTATTGTGGAATTAGATTTGGATCCCTTGAGCTTAACCTCTCTAGGTCTTACCAAGACACAATATTCTAAGGAAGCATATAAGGATGGAGTAAAAGTAGAAGAGCATGATAAAGAAATCATTGTCGAGAATAAATATTACCGTGTCATAGTAGGGAGAGATGGCGTCATTAAGTCATTATATGATAAGGAATTGGGATACGAAGTAATTGAGAGACCTAGTAATGTATTAATAGCTTATGAGGATAAGCCCCATGAATGGGATGCATGGGATATAGATGAGGATTATGAGAAATTAAGATGGGTAATAAATTACGAAATAATTCCTGAAATTATAGAGCGAGGTCCATTGAGAGTTATTATTAGGTTTAAATGGAGATTTAGAGAATCAACTATTGTCCAGGATATGATGATGTATTCTGGTCGTAAAGAAATATTGGTTAAAACAGTATTTGATTGGCATGAGAGAAATATTTTGGTTAAAACATGGTTTTACCCGCGAGTATATTCGGAATATGCATATTATGATATGGGGGCTGGCTATTTGACTAGACCCACTCATAGAAATACTAGCTGGGAAAGAGCTAAGTTTGAAGTATATAAGCATAAATGGGTTGCGTTAAGAAACGATGCATACTTATTTTCAATTATTAGTCATGAGCGAAATGGTGTTTCCGTTAAAGAAAATGGAATTGGTTTATCTCTCTTAAAGTCACCATTATATCCTAATCCCTTAAGCGATTATGGAAACATTGATACATATTATGCAATAATAACGCTAGATTCTGATAAAATGTATGAGTTAAATAAAATAGCTTATGAATTAATGAATCCTCCATATATCATAGATAAGGGCAGACATATGGATAAAACGCTTTCAATATCATTTATTAAGGTCCATGGTGAAGCAATAATAGAGAATATTAAGAAATGCCATGATACAGACAACTGCATTATTATTAGAATATACAATCCAGTTAATAAGGACATGGATGTTGTTTTAAGACCCTGGTTAAGAATGGTTAAGATCTATAATTCAAATATATTAGAAGATAATATAGAGGAAATAGATGCAAATAAAAATGAGATCATAGCAAAATTCAGGCCATTTGAAATAAAAACAATTAAGATCTATTTTAAACAATAATCTACATTACAATTACTTTATAGCTTAATACAATTTATTGATGTTATATCGTAATATTTTGAGATAAAGTCAGATATTTGTATTTCGTAAAATATTTAATATTATATTAATATCCCCTATAATTAGGTGTCTCTATGAGTGAATTTATTGTTGAAACACGCGATCTCGTAAAGATTTATCCAGGAGGGGTCAAAGGAGTAGATGGAATTAGTTTCCATGTTAGAAAAGGGGAAATCTTTGGCTTAATAGGACCTAATGGAGCGGGTAAGACAACTACTCTTCGCATATTAGCAACTATTTTGCAGCCAACAAGTGGCCAGGCATATGTGGCTGGATACGATGTTGTTAGGGAAGCAAGTATGGTTAGGAAGGTTATTAGTTACTTACCCGAAGATGCTGGAGCATATAAGTATCTTACTGGTCTTGAATTTCTAGAGTTCATTGCAAACTTTTATGCTAGGAACGAAGATGAAAAGATAAGGATCATACATGAGGGTATTGCATTAAGTGGTCTTGGTGATCGGTTAAGGGATAAGATTAAAACATATAGTAAGGGTATGTTGAGGAGACTCCTTGTTGCAAAGACATTAATGATAAGGCCTATTCTAGCAATACTTGATGAACCAACAAGTGGATTGGATGTTGTTAATGCCGTTATGGTTAGAGATGCAATTAGGAAATACGTCCATGAAAAGGGCGTAACTGTTTTACTTAGTAGCCATAATATGCTTGAAGTAGAATACTTATGCGATCGAGTAGCAATTATACATAAAGGAAGAATTATTGCAGAGGGCTCTCCTAGGCAACTTATAGAGGAACATAATGTTGAGAATCTAGAAGAAGTATTTGTTAAACTTGTAGGAGGCGGGATTGAATGAGTACCTTCTTCAATTTATTGATTAAAGAACTTAAGAGTATTATCCGTGACCCAAAGATGTTGATAGCAATGTTTATTGTACCACTTGTTATGATCGGTATAATGTATGGCGTTATGGCCGCAACTATGCAGGAACAAGTAAAACAAGTTGAAAGAGAATCGAAAATAGTTGCTATAATAGATCTTGATCATGGGCAATGGTCTCAACGATTTATTGACTATTTGGAATCCATAGGTGTTAGTGTGAAACTTGTTGAAGGTATCAGTGAGACAAATACGGCTGATCTAATGGAGAAACTAGGTGTTAAAATACTCTATATTATACCCAGTAATTTCAGTGAGGCATTGTCGGCTAATAAAACCGGAATCATAGAATACTATGTATTATTGAAATCATTGACATTCGGTGAATTTGGACTGGGGGCATCTGCTGAGGAATTGGTCAATAGCTTTGCCGAGAATATTACAAGATCCATTATAACTAGAGAAGGAATACCGAAAGAATTTATTGAACACCCGGTTAATGGTAGTATTAGAGCTATTATTGGTAATAAGGTATTTACTAGGCCTGAACAAGTATTTATGGGAGTATTTATGGTTAGCCTTATAATACCTTTGGTAGCGTTCATAATGCTTATATTCATTATACAGTTTGCTGTAACGAGTATGGCTGTTGAGAAGGAAGAGGAAATGTTTGAAACACTATTAACTCTACCAGTTAATAGATTGACCATAATTGGTGTTAAGTTACTAGTATCAGTTATAATAGGTATTGCTTATGTAGCTATATACGGCTTTATACTTATATGGTTCTTTACAGGTTCAATTACAATACCTTCTGGAGCAACTACTAGTGTAAATATATTTGATATACTTCCCCCAGCAACAGCTTATTATCTAGGCATAGGATTGATTGGTGCAGTAATCTTCGGATTATTATTGGCCATGGTTCTTAGCTTATTTGCCGAAGACGTACGTACCGCACAGCTTATATCTAATTATGCACTAATGCCCCTTATCTTCATGTTCTTCGTACCAATGTTTATCGATATAAGTGGGCTATCATATATAGTTAAAACAATATTGTCCTTGATTCCTTTAGCCAATATAGGGTTTATTCCGAAACTATCAATACTCGGACATAATGAACTAGCAATGCTTGCTGGAATATCAAATATAGTATATGCAGCTATAGCATTAACATTAGCACATAGAATTGTTAATACGGAGAAGATATTTACAGCAAAGTTCTTTAAGAGAATAAAGAAGAAAAGATAATTACTATTTTCTTAAGACCAATACTGTTCACTTTTGATTAAAAATACTCAATAGTGTGGTCAATTCAATATAGTATATGGTGGAATAAAATGAGTGAAGAAAAACTACCTACGAAACACCATGAAGAAGAGGAAGAAGTAAGAACACTCCGTGAAGTCTTTGCAGCAATATCTGGTTTCTTACGAGACATTAGAGAGCCGCTAAAGGATCTAATAAATATACTTGTTGATGCATTGAACGGTGAAAAATTAGGTAAGGAGGTTGCAGCCTTCTACAATGCATTGATAAAGGATGGTGTTCCTGAAGAACTTGCTAAAGAGATGACAAGGGAATTCTTCAAGAAGAAGCTTGAATCAGCACCTAGTGTAGGTAAGATGTTAAGTTCATTCACTGGTATGATGAGGAAGCCAAAGATTATCGTTAAAAAAGAAGAGGAAAAAGAGCATAAAGAAGATGTAAATCAATAATTTTCATAATCCTAAATACTTAAGAACTATTTTTTACACACAATAGGTGATGTTTTTGGATATATACGCAAGGGTAAAACGACTTGAAGAAATGCTAGAGGAGCTTATGAATAGATTAAATGATATTGAGGAAAAGCTCGAAACGTTGGGTATTGAGCAACCAACTCTGTCTATAGCTTCTAAACTAGTTATAGCTTTCTCTATGCCTGCTATTCGAGCTCTTGAAGCATCCCGTAGGGCAATTGCTGCAATTAGTAAATTATCTGCGATCGACCCTATTAATGAAGCCATTATTGAGGTCTTATCGGGTTGTGAAGCATTGAGTATCTCGGAGATTACACGGAGAGTTAAAGTTTTACGTGGAAGTGCTTCAAGAAGGATTATAAGAGAACGCTTGAAAAAACTTGAGACACTAGATATAGTTATAAATATAGGCAGTAATGATAGGCCGAAATATATGCTTAGTGAATGCATTCAATAGATGATCAGATATGATTAAGTTAAAGAAACTAGCATATATAATACTATCCGGATTTAGGCTCATACTGCTAATATTACAAATTTCTTCAATATATTTAGCATATAAACTTAGACTCTGGCTTATAAGATGGAGTTCTACAAGGAGATTTAGGAAAATTCTAAAAAGAAATGATCTTCCCTCAGACCTCATCAGTGAATTGGAGCTAATTTATGCAAAGGAGCTAAAGAAAAAATTAAAAGTTTCAATTATGAGACTGGGTTTTGCTAGATAAGAGTTCAATATGGTTCTATATATCTAGGCGATATGCTAATCCCTAGTCTATCAAGTTCTTCATATAATTTATGAAGAGCTGCTACATCAGAACTTATTGGAAGAGGCGGATATTTAAAGTACGGTGCTGATGCCCATGGAGGGCAACCATATACCTCTTTCTCCATAAGTACTTTGGCTAATCTTATTACATCAACTAGTACAGCAGTAGCCATGGCCTTATCATCGACTTCAAGCTTTAGATCTATTTTAACAGGCATTTCCATAAATGCTTTTGCAAGTATGTATATGTACGCTACCTTCTTATTTCCAAGGAATGGTATGTATCCACTCGGCCCAGCATAGATCTTTCTAAGGATCTTATTTGGATCAGGTTGTGTAGATGCTACAGCCATTGTCTTACTTATATGTTTACTATATAACCTACTATGATCAGTCATGTTTTTGAAATCACTATTACCTCCTACATTAAGTTGATAAGACTCTATGATTGAAGCTCCTCTCCATGTTATGAGGCTGGCTAGTGTTCTATGAACTATTGTTGCACCAAGCTGTCCTTTTATATCATCACCTAATAGTAATGCTCTTTTTCCGTAAAATATTTCTTTGAAGATATCATTAGATGCTATGAATTCAGGTATACAATTAATAAATGAAATGCCTGCCTCTGCAGCTACTTTAGCATAAAATCTCGTAGCATAGAAACTACCTACAGGCAATAAATTAATGAGCATATCTAGATCATTTTCTCTAATCTCCTTTACTAACAAATCCTTAGAGGGCTCATTACTATTTAATGGAGCAAAATCCTCCATCATGTAAGAAGCCACGCCATCAAGTATCTTACCCATTCTAACAATTACACCTGTTTCCGGCAGATCAACTAACCTTGGTACTAGATTAGGTGGTGCAAAAATGGCTTCTGAGAGATCCCTGCCCACCTTATATTTTGATATATCAATAGCATAAACTATTTCGATATCAGAAATTTTATAACCATCTATATTATGATGTATAAGGCCCTTCGTAGAACCAGTTCTTTTATAGTATTCTATTGCTTGGACAAGCATAGAGGCAATATTACCAATACCTATTAGACCTACATGAATAGCCATATTTATCACCATAAATATTCATATCTATAAATATTTATATAGACAAATATAAGATTGTTGTTCTATCATTTACTTAATTTAGATGGAATTAACGAAGCTAAAGTGTTATACTTAAAAATATGCTTCACATAGTATATGATCTGGTGTCTAAAATTGTCTGTAAAAGCATTAGAGAGGTTGAAGAGGAAAATAACAATTGAAAATTTATGGATGTATATAATAAGGATCTTGGTGGAACAAGAGCCGTTAAGGGCCTATGATATTAAAGTTTTATTAAGAGAAAAGTATGGAATTAAACCAGCAACTGTAACCGTTTATTCTGTTATATATCGTATGGCAAGTGATAATCTCATTAAACCAGTCCAAGTCTATGGTGAAACAAGATATAGAGTTACGGAACAAGGTAAGATAGCTTTAAAGAAAGCTATAGAATTACTTGAAGAAACAGTTAATAAACTCAAATAATTAGCAAGACCAATTATCTAGTCTCCGAATAATTATTTACCATTATTCATTGAATCCAATAAATGATCTTCTAGGAAAAATTTAATAGTGATTTCCATCTATGCTAGAAAATTTGATAATGGTGATTAATATGAGGATTTCGTACTAAAGTCTTCTAAACCTAGCTTCCTGGTTTGAGATAGGTCTAATTTATCATGTTTTACTTTTACTTGAGGTGTAATAATTGAGTGAAGCCATAATTGCTAGAGATCTAGAGAAAACATATATAATTAAAAGGGGATTTATAAGGAGAAGATCTGAGAAGGTAAAGGCACTTAGAGGTGTTAGCTTTAGCATTAAACGTGGAGAGGTCTTTGGACTTCTTGGACCAAATGGCGCTGGTAAGACTACCACTGTAAAGATTCTTTCAACATTATTGCTACCAGATAATGGTAGAGCATGGATACTGGGATATGATATACTAAATGAGCCACAAAAGGTTAGAGAAATCATAGGAGTATCTCTTAGTGTTGAACGCGGTTTCTTCTGGAAACTAACTGGATATGAAAACCTAAAATACTTTGGATTACTACGTGGCCTTGAAGGAAAATATCTTGAAGAGAGAATAAATTATGTATTGAATATTGTTGGTTTAAGAAAGCTTGGAGGAGATCGTAAATATTTCGAGGAATTTAGTCTTGGAATGAAGGCTAGGCTAAGTATTGCCCGTGCACTCTTACATGACCCCAGTGTACTAATACTTGATGAACCTACATTAGGCTTAGACCCATATAGTGCACGTACTATACGCGAATTACTAGTAAAGCTTGCCAAGGAAGAGGGTAAAACAGTACTTATAACCTCACATAATATGTTCGAGGTAGAAATGATCTGTGATCGTGTTGCAATAATTAATGAAGGTATAATAATAGCTCAAGGAACAATTGCTGAGCTTAAAAGGCTTGTTTCGAAAGAAATACCAGTTATTATAGAGGCTTGGAGGCCAGGATTAACAAGCCATATTGTTATTGGAAGTATACAGAGAAAACTAGGTTTTAAGGTTATAGTCACCGTTAGTGAAGAAGGTCTTACAAAAATAAAGGCTCTTGTCCCACTTGGTGAAGAAGATAAGTTCATACATGAAGTTATAGAAGTTCTCCATAAACTAGGTGCTAGAATTAGATTGGCTAAGACAATGGAGCCTTCGTTAGAAGATGTATTTATAAAACTTACCGGAGGGTTTGAGTGGAAATGAAGTATGTCAAAGCTGTTATGAAGGCTAATCTATATGCATTTATTTGCTGGATGAAGAATAATAGGAGCTTTGCATTCTTTATGCTATTTTGGCCATATATGATGGCATTCTTCCTCTTTGGACTTGGCAGTATATTGGGTAGTATTGAAGAATATAAGGTTAGAATGCAGATAGCTAATCCAATACTCTATATACTAGCTTCAAGCAGTATCATGGTATCAAGTATAAGCATTATAGACAATGTAGCAGGCGACCTATTAAGACATAGATGGATAGGTACATTACCTTATATTATTTCCTCTCCTCCCAGATTCATTGTCTATGCTATTGCGGGACCTATACCTGCAACAATGTTGTCAAGCTTCATTAGCTTATCCAGTATTCTACCTGCTGCCTTATATTTTGAGGGTATAATGGGTGGAGTGAAGATATTCATTGTATTATGCTATATTTATTTAGCTATGATCCCATTAATTGGTATCGCTGTAATTGTTGGTGGTTTATCACTTGTAGTAGGTGAAGAAGCAAATATTGCTGGATTTCTAACACCATTTATATTACTCGTTTCAGGAGTGTTTTATCCACAAACCATTTTACCATTAATACTCCAATTAATTGGTAGATGCCTTCCATTAGTATACGTTGTTGATGCCACCAAACTACTCGCTACATATACCGTTCCACCATTAAGTACATTATTGACTATAGCTGGATTTCTAATCGGCTTATCTATTATATATAATGGAATCTCTACTCCCGGCATGTTCTTTATAGAAAGAAAAGTTTTAAGGGAAGGCGTCTATGAGGAGTAACAAATTAATTAAAGCAATACTATGGCTACATTTAAAAAGGCTTGGAAGATACAAATATAGCTTCATAAATTATATATTGATTGATATAATGTGGTACCTAATATTTCTACTAGGAGCTTTAATGTTTGTCCCTTCAGAAGAATATAGTATTACAACTGTTATCACTTTCTGGGGTATAGTATTATGGGCTATAATGAATAATAGCGTATGGCTCATAGCTGGATGGACATGGTTTATATTGTCAATGGGCCTTGTAGAAGAGCATTATATACGTAATGTTAATCCATTGGCATTCGTAGCTGGTAGATTTATTACTGGAATAAGTATTAGTTTAGCAACAATACCATTGATACTCATAATATTTACTGGAATAGCAGACATATCCTTGTTAATAGTACATAATATTGCGTTACTCTTGCTAGGTATCTTACTAATAATAGGATATGCCACGCTATATGCTTTGACACTTGCCGCATTAAGCTTTCGCATACAAGTACCGGGTACAATGCTTGATATCCTAAATATATTTATGTATATAGGCGGAGGATTAGGTGTACCTATTTCAAAAATGCCTGAGCAATTGAGATATGTGGCATTAGCAATGCCATATACACATGCTGCAGAGATAGTGAGATACGGGGCACTTGGTATTGAACCATATTTGGGCCTGGTAAATGAGATATTTATAGCAATAATATATCTTCTTGGAATAGCATTAGTAACATATATTGTTGTACGAAGAGTTATGAATTATATAAGAATATATGGAGTAAGAGCTGTTGGAAGAATGTAGTAATTCATGTATCGAAATTATATAAAAATCATAATGCTATATTATATGTTGTTAAATGAATATCGAGGACATTATTAATAATCCTTGATAATACCTCGATAATTCTTGTGGGAGATGGATTATCTTTCATAACATAGTAGATATAATCCCCAGCAAGACCATTTAAATAAGCAGCTATTGATGCAGACTCAAATGGATCATTAGTTCTAGCATACACTGCTCCAGCGATCCCAGCCAATACATCGCCTGTCCCCCCAATTGTCATACCTTGATTACCTGTCCTATTAAACCTGTAATTGTCGCCATAAACAATTATGTCAGTAGGGGCTTTCAGTAATATCGTTGCTTCAAGGGCTTTACTAGCCTCAATAAGTTTCTCAGTATCACTCCATGGATCACCTTTTAATGCTTCTCCTGTCAAAGCCTTGAATTCTCCACGATGAGGGGTTACTATGGCTTTCCATGCAAGTTTAGTCTCTCCATATATTATTCCCCTTAATCCATCGGCATCAATAACTGTAGGTATTCTCCTATTAACAGCCCATTTAATGAATTCCATAGCAAATTCTACGGTCTCTGGATCCCTACCTAGACCGTTGCCAAACACAATAGTATGGGGACGGAAATCAGCTACATATTTCTCAAGTATCTCTAGATCCCTTGGCTTAAAATGATCTCCGGGCACAGTAGCCGTTATGATCTCTGGTGTATAGCTTGCAATAACTCCACGAATATATTCTGGAATAACAACAAATGATAGATCTGCTCCAGTAGCTAGTGCAGCAACACCAGCTAATGCCGGTGCACCAGTATAATATCTTGATCCGCCAACAACTAGTACACGTCCCCCCATACCCTTATGTGCATCCTCAGGCTTACCCGGTATTCCATGAATAACGTCTCCAGGGCCTACAAATACCCATGAATCCGGTGGAATACCTATATTTGCAACAATGATCTCTCCAACGTATTCACGATTCTTTAAAAGGCCGGGCTTTATATCATGCATAGTTACGGTTGCATCAGCCTTAAAAGCTGTCCCATGGATTTCACCAGTATCCGGGTTTAAGCCTGTTGGAGTATCTACTGCAACTTTTAATTTAGCATCAATAGAATTGGCCTTTTCAACATAATCTCTTATGATGCCTCGAAGCTCTCCTCGAACACCAGTACCTAAAAGAGCATCAACAATTACATCAGCATCATTAATTACATCTGTATTACCATATTTATGTATTTTAATCGATTCAAGCCTAAGAACAATGTCTAGATTAGCTTTCGTATCTGGATGCTCAATAGCTTCCAATGGATAAGCCGGTAACAATTCAACATGATACCCTAGTCTAGATAAATACCGTGCAGCAACAAGCCCGTCGCCACCATTACCTCCTTTACCGAACATTATTATGACTCTACCTGCCTCTTCAGGCGAAAGACTAGATGCAATATAGTCAGCAACATTTTTTCCAGCCGCCTCCATAAGCATCCTAAGAGATATGCCTAGCCCAATACAGTTTGTCTCAAGAATTCTCATTTCACGAGTAGATATAACCAAGTCTAGTCACCAATTAAAGGATTGTAAAGCTTAAATAATTAATTTATTGATTAATAGCATGAACAAACGCTAGATCTAGCTCCAAGCGGATTATTTCCCATAACGATCTTTTACTAACGTTTATTGATTTAACAATTTTTCCAATCATTGTTTATTAAAACATAATTATGTATATTAACTCAGGTTAATCTATAGATCTATGGCAGACTTCATATAGAATAAGACAACTAGAGAATATGTATTAGATTTTTCATTAATACTGCTAATTGCCTTTGCAGTATTAGCTAACATTAATATCGGGTTGTAATATTGGAATCATATACGTTATAGCCATAATCATATTAACCAATTTTATAAGTCTCTTTATGTCTAATTTATTATGGTGGATGATAATTTGTTTGATCCTTATGAGATACGTAAGGATTTTCCCATACTTGAGAGGAAGGTAAATGGTAGAAAGCTTATTTATTTAGATAATGCTGCTACTACTCACAAGCCTAGACAAGTTATTGAAGCTATTGTTGAGTTCTATACAAAATATAATGCTAATATTCATAGGGGTCTTCATACATTAAGTCAGGAGGCTAGTGAATTATATGAAAATGCTCATGAAGTACTAGCTAAGTTCATTAACGCATATTCATGGGATGAAGTAATTTTCTGTAATAATACTACTGATGCCATGAATATTATAGCTTATGCATGGGGGCTCAATAACTTAGAAGAAGGAGATGAAATAATCCTAACGGTTATGGATCATCATAGTAATATGTTGCCCTGGAGAAATGTTGCAAAATTGACTAGAGCTAAGGTAAAATACATAGATATAACTGACGATGGAATACTCAAATATGAAGAATTTGAGGAAAAGATCACTGAGAAAACACGGGTAGTTGCATTCCCCGGTATGAGTAATGTCGTTGGTACAATAAATGATGTTAGAAGAATAGTGAAAATTGCTCATGAGGTTGATGCTATAGTTGTTCTCGATGGCGCTCAGAGCGTGCCTCATACACCAACTGATGTAAGAGCCTTGGACATAGATTTTCTTGCTTTTAGTGGACATAAAATGCTTGGTCCAACAGGTACGGGTGTATTGTGGGGTAGACGTGACCTACTTGAGGAAATGATGCCTTTCAAAGTTGGCGGCGATACAATCAAGGACGTTACATTATATGATGTTGTATGGCATGATTTGCCTTGGAGATTTGAGGCGGGTACTCCTAATATTGCTGGCGGTATAGGACTAGCAGAAGCAGCAAAATACCTAATGAAAATAGGAATGGAAAACGTAAGAAAACATGAGAAGGAGCTTGTAGGTTATACATTAAAGAGGTTTGCAGAGGAACTAGGAGATGAAGTTATTGTTTATGGTCCCCGGAATCCGGATATTAGGGGAGGCGTCATTGCCTTTAATATAAAGGATCTACATCATCATGTCGTTGGTAAAGCCCTAGATTCCTTATTCGGTATAGCTGTACGTACGGGCATGCATTGTGCCCATCCATTGCATTATAGACTGGGCGTTGATGGTACAGTTAGAGCTAGCTACTATATCTATAACGTTCGTGAGGAAATAGATGAACTAGTTAATGCATTAAAAATAATTACACTGCAAAAAGAACATATTCATGAGATTTATTGGAAAGACGTTGAAGGACTTATATGTCCTACCGGCTAAATCTTCATTGTTTTAATAATAAATATTCCTACAATTATTAGTGCTATAATTGCTATTGCCAGCAAATAATAATTTGTTTCCTCAGCCTCCTCTACAGGACTTGTTGTAGACTCAGTATCCCTTGTTAATGTTGGTAAGGGATCTTCAGAGAATACGGTCTCATACAATCCATTATATTCTGTTTTAGACAATAATTCAAGGCCATTAATGTTTGTATTTACAAGTTTATATATCATCGTGTTTTCAGCTATAAAATACCCATTAAGACCTAGTTCGGAACTAGAAGCATTAATTAAATAACGTCCAACAAAACCTCTCATTAACCCTTTTTCAGGGTCTATTATAATCCCGTATCTAAGCCTATATATACCATATTGCGATAAACCGCTTGTTTCATTATAGTATACTCCATTAACGCCTGGAAATAAATCAGGATTTAAATATAAGCTCAATGCTTTTTCTAAGGTAAAATTCTTTTCAATAGCTACAGTTGTCTCTTTACCAACTACGAATACATTGCCTGCAGTATCATTTGTGTCAACTATTGTAAAGTTGAAGACAATATGTGTCTCATTGAATCCAACAATTATAGCAGACAACTTAGCCCATAGAGTCTCATTATTAAAAGCATATGTAGCCTGACTAGTCTTATTTAAATTGTAGTATTTTATAACTCTATACATGTCATATTGAAGATAATTATCCTCCCTTAACCAGCTAAAATCTGCTGAAAACGTTACAAGAACTGGAAAAACAGCTAATATAATAATGGACAAGACCAATGCCACAAGTAACTTCAAAGACATACATCTCCATTTATGCTATTTATTTTTGATGCTTACTATATACCATTATTCGGGATAATATACTTGTTCCTTCAATGCGGACAGAGATATTGATCTATGATGTACATACGTTTATATAAGGTTGAATATATTGCTAGGTTAGATATGTAACTAATAATCGAAGATATATTAACTTGTTTCATTATAATATACAAGTTTTATATTTTGAAAATGGTTTAAAAGATATACCTTGATCTTTAACTATTATGAGCTCTTTCTAAGAGTAATTACTTTCTCACTTTTTATAAATGCTCATTTACTATACCCTGGTATTTTTATCTATGTATTTCAGGGTATCGCTATAGGCGATAATTTGTGATTTATTCTAGAGAATAGCATATATCTTCCGTTTTGATATAAAATAGCCTACATTTCTATTGAGAAAACATTTAGAAGATCTAGAATCTTTCAACTATAAAACAAGTAGATAGGCAAAAAGATAGGATGCTGAATTTCAATCATAGATCCTTAATGTCGAATTTGTAAATTTCGTTTTTAAATATAATAAATTCATTTGTTCCAGGAGATAAGTGGGCCATGAATTTATATTCTGTATTTGGTCTATTGTTATTGAAAGCCTCCTCGTTTTGGGTATAATCGACCACTTCTGCAACAAAGAATGTATAATTACCATATAGTTTTTCATCAACAACTTTGCATTCTAAATTAGCTACGGCCTCCTTTATACTTGGAGTTTTAACCTTTTTTGAGGGAATAAGCGTTATATTCATTTGTTTTACTTTACTAGGGCCGCTTTTTCTTCCAGCGATTATAACATCTCTAAGCATATCAATAGTTGGTACACTAACTACAAATTCATTGTACTTCTTTATTAATTTATGCGTATAATGGTTCGAATGAATAGCAACGCCAATAAGTACTGGATCAATAGAGACGTATGTAGCCCAATCAACAGCCATTACGTTGACTTCTTCACCTTGACCCGAGACTACTAAATAGGTACGCATAGGATATAATAAGTGCCACATAATGTTCACCTTAATTCAATTAGACAAATGTTATTAATAAGATTTTTGGAAGGTTTTCGGGTTTGTATTGAGGGAGAAAATAAAGTTTTTAATCTTATCTTTAAATTCGTATTGAGACAGGTGAAATAGGAGGGGAACCTGAATGGAGACATATGATGTTAAAGAGTTTTGGAAATTTGATCTTAGGGTTGGATTGGTAAAGAATGCTGAAAAGATTAAAAGAACTAGAAAGTTAATTAAGCTCATTGTCGACTTTGGAAAAGAGGAACGAACAATTGTTACTGGAATAGCTGACCAATATTCCCCTGAAGATCTTGAAGGGAAAAAGTTTATCTTTGTACTCAATTTAAAACCAAAAGAATTTTCCGGTGTAAAGAGTCAGGGAATGCTTATTGTTGCAGAAAGTGAAGATGGGAAAGTATACTTAATTCCGGTTCCTGATGAAGTTCCTGTTGGAACAAAAGTATGGTAAGTACCTACTTACTACAAAGTAGGCAATAAGAGATTTCACTTGAAGATATCATTATGATCTTGTTGATACAATGGTACCAACAATGAAGTTAATAATAACTGCTAATATTGATTCATCTATTGATCGTGAGAGAAGCCTTTAATAATATTTTAAATATTGCTTAGAACATTATAAGCTATAAAGAGTCTTTAAGACCAATTTCTCTTGAATATCTTATGACACTATTTAAAATAAAAATTAAAGTTTTTCTAAGGCCTCTTTTATTCTTTGCATCGCTTGTATGAGTTTTTCTTTACTAGTAGCATAGCTTATTCTTACGAATCCCTCACCATTGGGACCAAATGCTATTCCCGGAATAACAATAACCCTAGCCTTCTCTAGAAGCCATTCCGCGAATTCCTCGCTTTTCATTCCAGTCTCTCTAATGTTAGCAAAAATATAGAATGCACCTTTGGGTTCATAGACTTTTATATAAGGCATTTCTTTTAAGTGCTTAAGAACGAGCTTCCTTCTTTCCGCATACTCTCTGCGCATTTTCTCCACAGCTTCCCAACTTGCCTCTTCTCTAAGAGCTGCAATACCAGCTATTTGGACAAATGAAGCAACATTCCCCATAACATAAGCATGTAGCTTAACCATACCCTTTACTATTTCTTCTGGGGCTATTGCGAAGCCTAAACGCCAACCAGTCATTGCAAAAGTCTTTGAGAAGCTGTTTACAAGGATCGTATTGTCTGGAGCATATCTTATCATTGGCACATGTCTTGCCCCATCGTATATAAAGTGTTCATAAGGCTCGTCACTAAGAATGTAAATATTATAATCCCGGGCAATATCTGCAATAGCCTTCGCAATATCCTCATCTAGTATTGCTCCAGTAGGATTATTTGGATAATTCACGACTACCATTTTGGTTCTTTTAGTAATGAGTTCCAATAACTCATCAGGATCAGGTTGAAATCCTTTCTCCATTCGTAACGGCAAGCTAATAGCTTTAGCATCCGCTAGCTTAGGATACTCCCAATAACTTAAAAATCCAGGATCAGGTACTATGACATGATCATCCTTATTAAGAAGGGCTTGAAATGCCAGGAAAGTTGCTTCATATGCTCCCGCCGTAACAATTACATTATTTGGCGTGATTTCAATATTATAAAATTTCTTATAGTATTCTGCAATGGCTTCTCTAAGTTCCGGTATTCCCGCACTTGGAGTGTAATGAGTCCATCCTTTATCAATTGCTCTCTTTGCAGCCTCCTTAATATTTTGAGGAGTGTCAAAATCCGGATCTCCTATTCCCAATGAAATAACATTCTCCATTTTCAAGATTTTATCAAGATATTTCCTTGTCTTTACCTCTTTAAGGGAGGAAACACGTATTGAAAGGGGATTCAAAATTCCACCCAATAAATTAGATTTTACCCTGGTACAACCTTATACATTAATCCCTCTTTATACCCTATTACAATTCTATACCAACCACTAAGCTCCTCATCGAGCTTTCTATCATTTGTATCAACCAAAAGAGGTCTTCCCCTTAGAGAGATAATCTTTCGCTGAGTCGCAACTATAATTATATTTGGTTTCCCACCAACTTTTCTTATGACTTCAGGGCTTATTTGCTGATTTCCTCTACCAAATACATAGCCTTGCCCCCCTATAGGGCTTACAATTATCTTTGCTTTCTTTCCATCGATTATTTTAAGAATTTGTTTTTCATTAAGATCCTTTCCCACTAGCTCTCCATTGTATATTATATCTACACCTAAAAGTGAGTAGTCGAGGTTAAGCTTCTTTAATATCATTTTGGTTGTTGTACCGGGACCTATTACATAGTAACAATTATCCTCCATATTCTCTATTACTTCCACAGCAATTGCTTCCTGATTAAGTCTCTCATTAATCGAAGTAGGAGATTTCCCACCAACAATATATCTTTTATCAAAAGGTATTCTTAGGTAACCATAAAGCCTTACTGAAAATATTCCTTGTCTAAACTTTTCTTCATCAATATCCATAACCTCTTGCTCCATCATATCTTTAATTTCTCCTTTAAGATATCTAACTGCGAGCTCACCAGCTGCCTCCGGACTTGAGGCAAAAACACCAGAATACATTTTAACCCCGGCTGGTACACCAATAACTACAGCACTTAGGCCTATACTATCATAAATGTCTCGAGCCGTTCCATCTCCCCCAACGAAAATTATTAGGTCAACTCCCTGCTTTACCATCTCTTTTGCAGCTTGCTTCGTATCTTCTGGAGTTGTTCGAGGACCAGCAGGCTTTCCTATGACTTTAGGTTCAAAACCGCATTCAATAGCAACTTTTTCACCCATCTCTCCTTGGTATGTGAGTAGCTCTATTTCATCTTTTATGGATAATAATTTTTTAAGGGCTCTTCTTGCCCTATCTTGAGACCAGGGTTTTGCTCCGAGCTTTATTGCTTTTTCAACAATATGCCATCCATCTGTTCCTTTAAGTCCTACCCGCCCGCCCATTCCTGCGATCGGATTTATTATTAATCCTACTTTTTTCCTTTTCATGAATAAAAACCCTCGGGTAAATCTAGGTCTCTCTAATAATCTCTAATAAAAAAATAAAATTTTTGGTAAAAAGGAGAAATTATATTACTTTTTACCATATTTTCGCAGATACATTCTCCAAGTAGGTGCCCATTTTTCTGGATCTTCTAGCATGCTAATATCTGCAATTTTATGGATAGCGCTCTGATGAGGAGCGTTTTTAACTATTTCGGGTTTCTCGTAAGCTTCTTGCGCAGCCGTCTTTAATCCCTCGATATATTCATCGAGATCGTCTTTCGAATAAGACTCTGTTGGTTCAATAGTAAATGGCTCTGGAATTATCCATGGATGATGGCTTGTCCACAGGTGGAATCCAAAGTCTACCATTCTCCTTATTATATCTTCTATTGTAAGTCCAGTATCCTTAGCTAGCTTTTCAAATGTATATCTAACTTGGCTTACACGGTATTTCGTCTTCGGGAATGAAATACCTACTCCCTTAACCTCTTTCAATATTCTAGTCATGACATAGTTATTGTTTAGCACAGCTACTCTTGCAACCTCTTTAATTCCTTCTTCTCCAAGGCTCATTATCCAAGCATAAGCCCTTACAACCACTGGGAACACGCCATAGAATTCCCTTACTTTTCCAATAGTGTATGGAAGATCATAATTTAAATAATACCTCTTGTTTTTATCGTCATAATCAACTACTGGCACTGGAAGGAAGGGCTCAAGTTCCTTCTTTACTCCAAGTGCTCCAAGTCCAGGTCCTCCGCATCCGTGGGGTGACGAGAATGTTTTGTGTAGATTATAGAACCCCATGTCAAATCCAAGATCTACTGGCCTCACTATCCCTATGATGCCATTGGCATTTGCCATGTCATAAGCACATAATCCACCAACTTCATGAACCATCTCAGTCATTTCCTTTATATATGGATTAAATATCTCAGTATCCTCAGGGTTACATATTATCAGCCCTGCTGTACGTTCGGAAACCGCTTCTTTAAATGCCTCTAGATCCGGATATCCTGTTTCTGGATCCGGAGGAATATCTATGACATTAAATCCTTTAACTTTTGGTGCAGCAGCGTCTGAGGGATGAGAGAGGAGCGTAGTAATGATCTCAGTTTTATGGTCATTGCCATGAATCTTATGGTACTTGTATATTATAGAAGCCATTGTAAAGATAGCATGAGAGCCTCCGCCTGGTTGGAAGCTGAATCTGTCAAATCCAGATAGTTTCCTAAGCAATAGGTCAAGCTTATACATTATCTCAAGAGCTCCTTGAACAGTGCTCTCATCTTGAAGTGGGTGAAGCTCTGTTACTTTAGGAGAGCGGACAAAGACTTCATTTATTTTCGGACTGTACTTCATAGTACATGTTCCTTGGCCTATATCTATGTTTATATCTGCTCCAAGAGTTTCTTGAGATAGTCGTAGATAATGTCTCAATATTCTGTTCTGAGAAATTTCAGGAAGTTTTGGAAGCTCTTTTCTTATCATATGTGGTGGGAGATCGGATAATCCGTCTCCTACTTCTTTTTCAATTGCTTTTTCTACTTGTGGGACTAATATTCCTCTTTCTCCCGGTGTACTGAGTTCAAAGATTATTGGCTCGTCCCATTTGGCCTCATGAAAGTTCTTCCTAAGTTTAACAATTCCCATACATATCACCTCCCTAAAATAATTTCTTCAAGAGCATCACGAAGTTTATCTATGTCTTCCTTAGTATGTATCTCAGTAACGCAATAAAGTGCTGAATTTCCGAGCTCTGGGAAGTCCTTCGATAAATCTATTCCGCCAATAATGCCGTAATCAAGTAGACGGGTATTGATCTCCTTCACGGTCTTGTTTGTAGCATTAAAGTCAACTACGAATTCCTTAAAATGAGGGGCTTTGAATCTCGGAACCTTTACACCCTCGATTTCTGAAAGTCTCTTCATAGCATATTTTGATCTCTGCATTATTGTTTTTCCGAGCTCCCACATTCCCTTTGGACCCATAAGAGCTAGGTAAACCCCTGCTACTATTCCCCAAAGAGCTGCAGCGGTTCCAACGAATTCCTTAGACTCTGTAGGTGTTTCTCTGACCATGAAAGATGTTCTTTCGAATGCAACGTCTCCAAATCCATACTCTCCTTCAACTATTGTTTTTGCAAGACCAAATATTCTATATGGAATCTCCTTAACAAATTTTGGATCGTCTTTAGTGGCAACAAAACCTGCTAATCCTCCTCCAAAATTCATATGGTTTCCTAGTGGCTGAAGATCCCCACACACAATATCTGCTCCATAATGACTAGGAGGCTCCAGAACTCCTAATGAGCTTGGGTCAACACCTACTACAACTAATGCCCCCTTATCATGAGCAATTTCCGAAATTTCTTTTCCTTGAACCTCAATGAATCCAAGATACGATGGATTCTCAAAATACACAGCGGCTGTATCAGAGGATATCTTTGATTTCAGATCCTCTAAATCCATCATACCTGTTTCAGGATCGTGTTTAATCCACTTTATTTTTACATGGGGTTCTACATAATTTTCAATAATCTTACGTCTTTCAGGAGAAATAGTATCCACGATTAAGGCCTCATTTCTTCTAGTTATTCTACTTGCCATTCTTATTGAAGTACCTGCAGCATGCCCCCAACTATAAATTGGAACACTAACAACATCCATATCAAGTAGTTCTGCCATGAGGCTTTGATATTCAAAAAGCGCCTGCCATCTCCCATGATCTTCGTATGGATCACCAGCATAAGCTGTCAAGAACTCAGCACGATTCGCGATCTCGTCGCAAATCGCTGGTACATAATGAGGCCATGTACCCCCGCCTAGGAAGCAAAGGTATTCTTCACATGTTTTATTCTTCGAAAGTATTTTATTCATATGACGCTTTAACTCATATTCAGACAATAATGGCTCTGGAAGGCCAAATTTACCCTTAAATTGTAATTCTTTTGGAATTATTTTATCAAAAAGCTCCTCTATACTGCTAACTCCTATTACCTTTAACATTTCTTCTTGAACTTCGGGAACCGAATTTGGAATATAGGGATGAACAATTATCTTTCCATCTTTCTTAATGACCATCCCGCATCCCCCTAAGCAAGCCCACCTCCATCAACAACTAGAACTGCTCCAGTTATCCATGAAGCCATATCCGAAACAAGGAATAAAACCGCATTTGCAATATCTTCTGGAGTTCCTATACGTCTTAATGGTCTATTTGCAGCCTCTTTTAGGAACTCTTCCCACGGCACTCCGAGTTGAGCAGCCTCTTTACGTAACATTGGAGTATCCGTATCTCCGGGAGCAACGCTATTAACGCGTATGTTATCTTTACCGTGATCAATCGCCATAGCCCTAGTCAGGTTAACAACTCCTGCTTTTGCTGCACAATAGGCAGCTGCTTTTGGTCCTCCTTTAAGACCCCATCCAGAACTAATATTTACTATACAGCCACCGCCTCCTTTTATCATATATGGAATAACATAGTGAGACATTAGGAAAGTTCCTTTTAGGTTTACATTAATAACAAGATCCCATTCTTCTTCTGTGAGTTCAACTACATCCTTACGGATTATTACTCCTGCGTTATTTACTAAGATGTCGATTCTACCAAAGTCTCTATATATTTCTTCAACCGTTTTCTTACAATCAGAACTAGAAGTGACATCACATTTATAGAACTTTGCTTTTACTCCAAGTTTTTTCAGTTCTTCTTCTACTAACTTTCCATCTTTTTCATTTATATCTACAATGGCCACGTTACTCCCAGCTTCAGCAAGCTTTCGAGCTATTCCCCTACCAATTCCTGAAGCAGCTCCTGTGACTATAGATGTCTTTCCTTTAAGAGAAATACTTTTTAAAATTTTTTCACTTAACAAACAATTCCCCCCATTCAATTATGATTTCAGTATATGAATGGGTTAAAAATTATTTTTATAAAATTTAAAATGCTATTCTTCTAACTTATATACCGGGACTTTTCCATGTGGTATGCCAACTCTTCTGCCATACCATTCACTTATGAGATAATGGGATATTACTAATAAGACTATTCCTAGCCCTAAGAGAACTATTCCGTTAGTAAACCCTGCTAGGAATAAGGTGTAGAGGATTATTCCAATACCTGCTGCAGTAACCGCATACGGTAATTGTGTAGTGACGTGATCAATGTGATCACAACTGGTGAACGAAGAGCTTAAAACCGTAGTATCACTTACCGGTGAACAATGATCACCAAAGATTCCCCCACTAAAAACTGCAGCTATACTAGCAAAAACTTCTGGGCCTAAACCGCCACTTAAATTATATGCTAAAGGCACAGCTATTGGCATCATTATAGCGAAAGTACCCCAAGAGGTTCCAGTTGTGAATGATATAAACATTGATGCTAAGAATACTATTAATGGCACCAATGCAGCACTTACTCCAGCACTTGTAGCTAGTCCGACTACATAATCTGCGGTGCCAACAGCATCACAAGCTGAACCAATACTCCAAGCAAGCATTGCTATGATCATTGCAGTTTGCATTTGCTTAAATCCTTGAACTATTGCGGTTTCAAGTTCCTCTAGATTCATTTGTCTCAAAGCAAGAACCATTATGGCAGCAGCTATAACTGAAGCCAAACTTCCCCATAGTAGCGATAATGAAGAATCACAGTTTGCTAAGATCTCTGCAAAGCCTCCCTCGGCATAGGCCTCCCACCCTCCTCCAGTATACCACAAACCAAGAAATGTAGCCACAATAAGTACTATTATCGGTACTAAGAAAACCCACATGTTCCCATGAGGCTTCGGCATTCCTAGGTCAACCTCGGTTGTTACCATAGGCTTTGCTCCATCCCTCAATACTTTTCCAGTCGTTCTTGCTCTATACTCTGCTTTAAGCATTGGACCATAGTGTCTATGGGTAAGTGAGACTAGAAATACTAGGATAATTGCAAGTATAGGGTAGAAGGCATATGGTACACTAGAAACCCAGGCTCCATAAGCCGAGGCATCAATACCCAGATCCTGAAAAGCCTTGTCAATCAAACCAACCTCGTATCCGATCCAAGTTGTTGCAATTAATAATGCTGACACAGGCGCTGCAGTTGAATCAGCAATGTATGCTAACATCTCTCTTGAAATTTTAAGCCTGTCCGTTATAGGACGCATTGTAGTTCCAACAATCACGGTGTTTATGTAATCATCTACAAAGACTATAACTCCAAGAAAAGAAGCTGTTATAGAGGCTATCCTAGTTGATTTAAGTGCTTCTTTTATTCGATCCACGAAGGCATTTATTGCACCGCTTTTATACATAATTGCTTCCGCTGCTCCAATAAACAGTATAGTAAAGGCAATATATATACTACCTGCAAAGTTGTCGGCCAACCACTGACCAGTTTGGGCAATTCCTGCTATTGGATTCCATCCGTTCGCCATTGTGCCTGCAATAAATATTGCTAAAAAGAGGGATATTATAGGTCTTTTAGTCAAAATAGCGAGTACAATAGCTAAAAGTGGGGGTAGGAGAGATAAAGCTCCAAATTCACTCATATACTACTCCCTCAATCCTTTTTAATTTCCAATTTATCGATAAAGTTATACACATATATTCCAGCAGTCTCCCCTCCGTCAATAGGAATGACTGCTCCAGTAATGTATTTAGCTTCGTCTGATGCAAGAAATGCGAACAATGCAGCTATTTCCTCTGGCGTTGCATGTCGATTTAGTGGAATTAGAGAATTCACCTTTTCCAACATTTCTGGAGTATATTCAGCTTTCTGCATTTCCGTGAGTACGTAGCCTGGGCAAACGGCGTTTACTCTTATCCAAGGAGCTAATTCCAAAGCCATAGTTTTCGCGAGGAGAATCATTCCTGCTTTTGAAGCGTTGTAATGAGCATAGTATGCATGTCCTTCCATTCCATTTGTGGAGGCTGTAAATAAAATTACTCCCGATTTTTGCTTCATCATCCTTTTGGCAGCCTCTTTTGCACATAGGAATGCTCCGTCTAAGTTTACCCTTAAAATTCTACGCCATTCTTCATAATCTAACTCCAGGAAGGGTCTACGAGAACTTATACCTGCATTTGCTATGAGGACATCCACGCCTCCAACTAGTTTATCTATTTCTTCAAAAGCTCTTGCAACTTGTTCTGGATCACCTACATCAGCCTTTACTCCATATAGACCCGGATTTTCTGAAAGTGCTTTTTTGAGATTTTCCTCATTTATGTCAATAATAACAACTTTAGAGCCTTCAGCAAGAAACCTTTTCGCAGTCGCTAATCCGATTCCCCTTGCTCCTCCAGTGATTACAACTCTTTTTCCTTGTAAACTCTTATATACCCCCATCCCAACACCCACCTTCAGAAAAGGAACTTTCCATGCGTGTAACGGATCCCAATAGATGCTGGGAGGGAGTATATTTACATTCTTTTTTATGAAGCCTGAATATTTAAGTATTTTGGTGGGGTATAGGTGGGCTATGCCTTAAAATCTTTTCACCTGAAAGGATCCCATTAGAGAGTAAAATTAGACTATAGAATTATACATGAATAGTCTCAGCTATCGTCAATCTAGAAGACTGATGGAAACTGTTATATAATAGACTGTGATGTAGTTCAAAAATTCATAGAAGCGGTTTGCAACCAAAAATCTGTGAAATAAATGCAATGAAATTTCATTGAAGTTGACAGGGCTTCAATAAAGGTTGATGGACGGACAAATCTATTAACCACGATTTTGTATCAAAAGCAAAGTATTGGATGGTTGATTGTCGGCTATGGTATAAATCCGCCTTTAAGTCTTTTAGACCAAAATTTGTTCATGTAACTTTCTGGTCGTGGAACAATATTGAACGTGATTCAACACCCTCAATTAGTAGACGTAGCGTTTCATAAATAATCTTAAGAGTAGTGATCAGGTAAGAGTCCTCATGGTGTTTTTACATTTAATACAATTCTGTACAATTTTGTTCAGCTTCAATCTCGATTCGATGTTTACCTGGTGATGCAACTGAATAACTTCAGAAGGTAATGGCTAAGTTATCTTGAGAGTATGACTAGATATATAATTATATAATATTTACAACTGTATTAATGTTGAGTGGTGAAGTGTATTGCCGCAGGAATTTTACAAGGAATTTAAGAAATTAATGGAGAAATACCTTGATAAAATAGATTATTCGGTTGAGAGCTTCAAAAATGCCATTGAGTACTTTAACTCTATGCGTACAGGAGAAGCCCGGACAGAACTAGCAAAGTCAATGAATGCTGAGAAGGAAGCTGATGAGTTACGTAGGAAAATGATATACTTATTAGAAGAGGCTGATATATCGCCTGAATTGAAGGAAGATTTCTTCCACTTAATTAAGCGGATTGAAGTTATTGCAGACTATGTTAAA